>Ga0308021_10000217_pt1 | contig 27079 bp, 23 predicted proteins | sample Neamet351_FD_201296 | JGI IMG/M metagenome (GOLD analysis project Ga0308021, IMG submission 201296) | Marine microbial communities from water near the shore, Antarctic Ocean - #351 | ecosystem: Environmental > Aquatic > Marine > Unclassified | place: Southern Ocean | collected 2014-10-02
AAAAAACTTGCTTGTAATAAGAAATCGTATATATTTGCAATCCAATTTAAGGGCGATTAACTCAGTTGGTTCAGAGTGCCTCCTTTACACGGAGGAAGTCGGGGGTTCGAGTCCCTCATTGCCCACAACAAAAGAAACCCACTCAATTGAGTGGGTTTTCTATTTCATCAATTTATTTAATTGATTACTCACCCCTCCATAATCTGCCCATTCCCAAATTCCAGAAATCTTTCCTTCTTCAAAATTTATTGTTTGGTATCCAGAGAATTCAACATTGTTTGTGTCAATAGAAATAGTCGCTCCATAATACAAGCGAACACTCCCATCTAACTCATGTGATTCTTCATTAATTCCAGGTAAATAAATGGAATGACCAATGTTAATTGACATATTCATTTTTTTCATCTGATTAAGATTATCAATATAATCTACTTTAGCTGATTGCACTCCTTTTTTATGACCTGCTGGATAGGAATAAAAAACAAAATCATCAGTATAGTAATTAGCTATCTCAAGATTATTTATTGTTGAATCAATAAAATAGATATTGATATCTTCAATTAGATTTTTAAAGTGGTTTAAGTTCTTTTCATATACCTTTTCATCATTATTACATGAAAACAAAATAGAAACAAAAAGGAAAAGAAATAATATTTTTTTCATAAATTACAGAGTATCTATAGCACTTTCAGTATTCTCGGGAGGGAATATTTTTGAAACAAAATAACCTACAATCATTGCCAAAGCGAAAGAAGGTGCTAAAACATCTAACTCTTTCAAATAGGCACCTATTCCTTCAATATTAGAAAATACAAACTTGAATAATATCACAGAAATAAAGCCTGTAATCATAGAAGCAATGGCTCCTTTTTCAGAATATCCTTTCCAGAAAAGAGATAGAATAATCACCGGGCAGAAAGTGGCCGCAATTCCTGACCATCCGAAAATCATAATCCAAAAAACCTGCCTATCAGGATACAAATAGTATAATAAACTGGCAATCCCCAGTGCAGCCAATGCCATCCCAACAGTAACTACTCTAGAGAAATTAGTTAAATCTTCATCTTTTAAATCAGGCCTAAATATTTTCTGATAAAAGTCGCGAGTAATAGCACTAGAAGCAAGAATAAGAAGAGAATCAATTGTTGACATAATTGCGGAAAGAACAATCGCAATAAATATTGCCACTAATATTGTGGGTAAAAAATCATGGGTTATCATACTTAAAACATTCTCACCGCCTGTCCCTAATATTGCTTCAGGGTCCTGACCTTGTTTTGTGTATAAAATACGAGCAAGAATTCCAATTGTTACTGCTGCAGCATCAGTTAAGAGAGTAAAAAGAAGTGCAACCCACTTTCCTTTATCAATCTCATTTTCGCTTTTAATGGACATAAAACGAACATAAACTTGAGGAGATCCTAAGAAACCCAATCCAATCATTGAGAAACCAAGAATTGTAAAAAGGTTCATCCATCCGTCATCACTTCTCCCCATTATTTGAGTTAGCGTAGGATCAATAGCATTCAATCCCTCAGTAATTCCAGCACCATGATCCATTGAAAACCAAACAACAATAGGTAGTAGAACCAAGCCAAAGAACATTAAAATACCTTGAAACATATCTGACCAAACCGCAGCTACGAAACCACCAATAAAAATATAGAGCAGAACAATGCAGAAACCAACTAGAGCACCTATTCGATAGTCAATATTAAGCATTGACTCAAAAGCAATTCCCGTTACATCCATTTGAGATGCAACATAAATGACAACAAAAACTACAAGTGAAGAGGCTGAGATGATTCTAAGTGTGTTAGTAGATGATTTGAAATGACTTTGAAGATAATCAGGTATGGTAATGGCTTTGTATTCGTCAGACCACCTTTTAAATCGCTTGGCCATAAATTGCCAGGAAATATAAACTCCAAGCAATTCACCAACAACAACCCAATAACCAGAATAGCCAGCCATTGCTCCCATTCCTGTTAGGCCAATTAATAGCCATCCTGATTCACCAGTTGCTCTAGCAGAAAAAGCAACAGCCCAGAAACCCATTTTTTTTCCTCCTAAATAATAATCGCTCATACTTTTGACTCTGCGAGAAGCGAGTATTCCAATTAAGAATAGAATAGCAACATAGATTCCTAGAACGATAATTTTTGTAGCCATAATATTTTATAATTATTTAGATTTAGATAGTATCAGATGACAAACTTACTTAATATTTTTTAAAAAAGCTTAAATTTAAGACCGATAGGCCACAAAAAAACCCACTCAAATGAGTGGGTTTTCTTTATTTACAGATTAATTCTTCAGCATTTATTCTGCTATATATTTTTTTTCTATAGTACCATCTTCATAGATGTAAAATAAGATTTCATTACTTTTCGGGAACGTCTCTCTTCCTAAGACATCAACTATCTTAATCAGTTTCTTATTATCTAAATTTAGTTCACCTACTGAAGTAACACTACCTATCTTAGCCCAGAATCCTGATCCTGCATCCCAAATCCAAGTTACGCAACATGTAGAATATCCAGTAGAATCTGAATAATCAATACATGTGATAAGTGTATCATAAGGCATTCCTAGAGTGTTCTGATATACAGTATGTGTATTAGTTGAACTATCTACTTGTAAGATTGTGCTATTTAATGCTGCTGTTACCCAATAATCAATAATTACATTAGGACTATTAATTCCCATTGTTATTTGAAATTGAGAACCTGTTGCTGTCATTGAATCACAAGGTAATGAAAAAACAGGTGTACAAACTGACTGACAAGCTGAGAATGTTGAATACTGACCATTACCAGTTCCTGGATCATAACATCCAGTTAATGGATCGCAATCCCAAGAAGTAGTCATAACGGTAACATTACAAGAATCAGCTATACATGCTGCCATTGTTGGATATACTCCCATTACATACGTTTGTCCCATAACAAAATTTCCAGGTCCTACACATGAAGTAACCCCAGGAGCTACTCCTCCTATACAAGCAAAATTGGTAATACCCATAGTACAAGCACTATCACATGAAAGATAAGTAGAGAAAGTACCTTGACCCGTTCCTGGATCATAACATCCACTTACTGGACTACAATCCCAAGAAGCAGTTTGTCCATTCCCAATAAGTATACTATCGCAATAGATAGACGTACAAATATTACCCGTTAATGTGTCAAAAAATGTAACTGTTAAGCATGGGGAATATATTCCATTACTATAAGTATGTGTTGGGTTCTGTAAAGTTGATGCATTACCATCACCAAAATCCCAAGAAAAAGTATTCCAGCTTGATAAAGTTGACAAATCTGTAAAGACAGTTGTTGGTCCATTTTGTGTATAGCTAAAGTTGGATTGACAAAGCATTTGCGCTTGAGCAAATAAGATTGTAAAAGCTGTTACTTCTGTTAATAATAATTTTTTCATGATTTTAATATATTAGTAATTTGTTTTATGTCTGAAAAAATAAATGATTTCTTTCAACTTACAATATATACTCAAACAATATCTTACTCGCTCAACAAAAAGAAACCCACTCATTCATTGGGTTTTATTTTTTATATTTGTAACTTTGACAAACTAAAGACAAACATTTAAAAAAAATACCATGGGAAAAGGACAAGACTCAAAGAAAAGCGTTAAAAAAGCACCTGCTAAATCCGCAAAAGAAAAAAAAGCAGAAAAGAGAGCAAAGAAAGCTAAATAGGGATAGATTTATTTTGTAAAATAAATTGAAATTAAGAGAGTAAAGCTCACAGCATATAAAAATACCACTTGAAAAAGTGGTATTTTTTTTTACTAAAATAATTAAGCTAATTTATATTCTACTCTGATAAGTAAACAAATCAAAGTACCTGCCTTTACTTTCTATCAATTCATTATGATTGCCTTGTTCCGCAATTTTACCATGCTCAATAACTAATATTTGATTGGCTTGCCTAATGGTACTTAAACGGTGAGCAATAACAAAAGTAGTCCTCCCCTTCATAAGATCAGCTAAACTTTTCTGTATTAAAGATTCGCTCTCCGTATCCAGATTAGATGTTGCTTCATCTAAAATTAAAATTCTAGGATTAGCCAATACGGCTCTAGCAATTGCAATTCTTTGTCTTTGGCCTCCAGAAAGTTTCACCCCTCTTTCTCCAATCATGGTATCTAAACCATCATCAAAACGGTCAGTAAATTCATTAACATAAGCAGCATTAACAGCCTGTAAAACTTGCTCTTCAGTTGCATTAGGTCTTGGGAAAAGAATATTATCACGTATAGTTCCTTCAAACAAAAAATCGTCTTGCAGCACAACACCTAACTGACTCCTAAACGAATTCAAACTTACTTTTGAAATATCATTTCCATCAATTAAAATAACACCTGAATCAGGATTAATAAAACTAGATACCAAACTTGCAAGGGTTGATTTTCCCGAACCAGAAGAGCCCACTAAAGCAGTAACTGAACCTCTATCGGCTTTAAAACTAATATTATGCACAACCTCTTTCCCCTTTTCATAGGAAAAAGAAACATCCTTAAATTCTACATCTCCAACAATCTTATTCAGCTCAATAGTTCTCAATTCATCATTTGCTTCTGATTGCATATTCATGATTTCTTCAGTTCTATCCAAACCTGCAAATGCTTCAGTAAGTTGACTACCAATGTTACTCATCTGAACAATAGGAGCAATCATAAAACCAAGCAATAAAGTAAATGCCAAGAAATCACCAACAGTTAGAGTGCCGTCTATAATCATAGCACCTCCCATTCCCATAATGCCCACTGAAGCCAATCCTAATAAAAAAGCAGATGAACTGGTCATAATTGCTGTTGCTGTCAAACTTTTTTTCACATTCTGAAATAAACGATCTACTCCTTTTTCAAAACTTATGTTCTCTTGCGCTTCAGCATTAAACCCTTTTATGACTCTAACTCCATTTAAAGTTTCAGTCAATCTACCAGTAACTTCTGCATTTATCACACCTCTTTTCCTAAATATAGGACGGATATACCCAAATGCTTTTAAAGCAATAATAGCAAATAAGAATACTGGAACAAGTACAAATAAGGTCATCTTTCCACTAATATTAATCAATAATACTAAAGAAATAATTGCAGTAATTGTTCCACCGAACAACTGAACCAAACCTGTCCCTACAAGGTTACGAACACCTTCCACATCACTCATTATACGGGAAACTAAAGCTCCTGATTTATTATTATCAAAATAGGAAATAGGCAAAGAAAGTACTTGCTTTTGTACTTTGGCTCTTAACTTGGAAATTAATAATTGTGCTTCCACACTTAACAACCTTGTTAAAGCAAATGAAGTAGTTGCTTGAATTAAAACAGCTCCCGAAACAAGTAACACCATGCTCATTAAAGCATCCATATCCTGATTTGGAATTATCTCGTCTAATAATTCTTTACTTTTTAAAGGGAGAACTAAACTTGCTAATCGGCTAATTACAATAAGGATTAAGCCAACAAAAACAATTCCTTTTCTAGGCCAAATAAATTCCTTAAACGCCTGGATAACGGTTACCTTCTTCTTTTCCATATCGAGTTTTATAATTTAATCGCTTAGAAATATTTTACCAATGATAACTCAACAAACCCATCTTTCCTTAACAGATATAAAAACTCATTTTCTTCAACATCTTTAAATCCAAATGCTTTCACTTTTATCTTCCAAGAATCACCTAGTCTTCTGCTGGCCTCTGCAAAATAAGAAATCGTTCCATTTTCATTATCCTTGTTCATTCCTCCTAAAAAACTAGTGCTTTGCTCATCATTCAATCCAATCCTAAGTCCTACAAAAACATCATCATTCAATCCTGTAATGGATTCAGCGCCTCTGTCATCATAGTTATATTCTGCTAAAATTCCAATATCATACCCACTTTTAGTAACAAGCGTATATTCACCTCCAAACGTATAGGCTCGAATTGTTTTTCTATCACTTTTTCTTTGAATAGCCTCTAGCTTCCACAACATAGAACCTACAGAAGCTTGCAATTCCAAACCCGTCTGATCAATCAACTCATAATGTGGTGCAAAATTCCCAACACCTGATCCTGGAAATATAGGCGATCTGCTCGTACCTTTAAAATGAGAAACTCCCACATCAAACGTATTAATACTATGCGACCACCTAACAGCCAAGTCAGTATTATCCACACCATCTTCACTTTCATAAGTTGTATTCGAATAGTCCACATTAAAAGGTGGGCGTAACCTCCCCTTAGTACCTGGGAACTGTATAGGATTAAAACCTTTCATCACCATTACATCAACCGTACCCATATTTCCATAATTAGAAACATGTATCATGGACTGACCCAATTTATTAGCCACTCCATTTCCCTCCAGGAAATCATCTTGATTAATAATATTCACCAAGTGATTAGATTCAGTAAATCCCCAATAGATTTGCTTTTTACCAACACTTAATTCCCAGTTTACTATAATTTTTTGATAGTATAACTCACGAATATCCCAGTGTGTCTGTTCAATATCATACTGATTCAAGCGAGCAAAACCCTCAAACTGAATAAGCTGATTACTATTATCCCACTCTACATAAATCTCAGGATTGAAAATAGTTGAAAAATATTCTGTTTCTTGTCCAGGATACAACCCATCTTTTTTAAAATAGCGATAATCTCCCTGAATATTTCCTGAAATCTCCCAAGAAAATTTAGAAGGAACTACTATTGATGATTCCTCAAAAATAACTTCCTCAATAATCTCTTCTTCAATTATTTCTTCTTGAATTTCCTGAGAAAAAACATTAAAAAAACTAAAAAATAATACTACAAATACTAATATGAAGTGCTTAATCATAATTTATTTAACTCTTTTTAAGCTGTTCTGAGTAAAACTATCTTTGGTTATATTTGGATCGTTAAACTTATAGTTTTCAAAGCTTAATAACGTCTCTTTTCCATTTAGATGATTCACCATTTTCATTTCTGCAGCTCTCCAATATGTTCCCAAGTATTGTTGGTAACCGGTGTAAGTTAATGTTTTTAATTTCGATCCTTTTCTATCAAAAAAGCTCAACATTTCTGGTCTTAAATTCTCCTTATTAATGTATATGATAATTTTAGTATATCCTGATGTTTTAGAAACTGGGTAGCGTTCAATTTTATGACACACAGTACCACTCACTTTTACCAATCCAATGTACTTATGATTAAATTTTTCCACTTCTTGAGAAGATATATCTTCAAAAGCAAATTCACTTCCCATAAAAGGCCCTGACTTATTACTTGAAGAAATTCTTTTCACCCTTTTAAGTGCTGGAAGGTATAGCCACTGATCATCATCCCCTATTTTATGAGTATAGGTCATACTTGCTGTTCCTTTTACATCTTTTGGCGTATCAAAAACAGTCATTGACATATCTCCATCACCTGGAATTTCTAAAGAAAAACCATGAGTTTTACGCACAGTTGTTTGTCCATTTTTATTTTTCAAAGTCATTGTTAAACTATTGGAAGAATTTCCCCAACCATTATCAGCTTGCTCAGTTTCTATAGCAATTGCCAATCCTTTTTCTTCTGGAGTTTGAGCATTAACTGCAGTAAATGCTAATAACAAACCTGCTAATACTATTGATTTTATTTTTTTCATTTTTATAAATTTTAATTTTAATAATTATTTTTTAGTTTTTACTTTATCGATAGTCAGCAACAATGCCGGTAATAATATTAAGTCCAACACCAAAGCAACAACAATGGTTATTGCTGTAAGCTTACCCATATCTGCATTAAACCCAAAGCTAGATTGCATTAATACTGAGAATCCAGCTGCCAACACTACTGTTGTTACCATAATTGCTTTACCAACTGTTTGGAAAGCATATTTTACTGCATCCTCAGCACTATATCCCATTTCTCTTCTTGCTCGTATGTATTTTGATAAAAGGTGAATAGTGTCATCAACCACAATACCCATAGTCATACCTAAAACTACTGTTACTGCCATATTTACTTCTCCAACTAATAAATACCAAATCCCGAAAGACACAGCAATAGGAGCCACATTAGGCAATAAACTAATCATACCATATTTAAAACTTCTTAATGCAAACATTAAAATTATAGAAATTAAAATTAGAGCACCAAAACCACCCTCCAACATGCTATCCATATTCGTTTTTGTAATGTGTGAGAACATAAGACCTGTGCTAATTCCATGACTAAACATTGCCTCTGGTGCATTATCCCTTAACCACTGTTCTGACCTAGCCGCCAAAGCAATCATTTCATTACTAGAAATATTTTTAAGTGTTACCGTAAAACGAGTTTCTGATTTATCTACATTTATTTGATTATTCAAATCCAACCCGTAAGGTAATGACATTTCATAAAGCAATAAGAACTGGGCAGCCTCTTGTCTGTTTTCAGGTACTTTAAAGTAGGCCTGATCATCTCCATGCATAGAGGCATTTACTCTTTTTACTATTTCTGCAAAAGAATTTACATGCACAACCTCATCCTGAGTTTTAAACCATTGCTCAAATTCAACTAATTTTCTAAGATAAGCAGGATCACTAATTCCATCAGGTTCACCAGAACCTAAAGAATATTCAATATTATAAATTCCAGTTAAATTTTCAGCAATAAAATCAGTGTCATATCTAAAAGGGACACTCTCATCAAAAAATTCAACAAACTTATTATTTAACTCATTCTTTATTGACAAATAACTTATACCAACAACTGTAAGTAAAGATAAAACAAGTACCACTTTACGGTTAGCAATAATAAAATTTGCCAACCCATCCAATAGAGCTGTTTGATTCTTTTTTTCTTCTCTCACTTTCACTTTAAAAGGAATAATAGCAACCAAGGCAGGCAATAAAGTAATAGACAAGATAAAAGCTGCAGCAACACCAATAGCCGTGATATTACCTAAATCATGGAAAGGAGCTCCTTCAGCAAAATTAAGGGTAAGGAAACCAATAATTGTAGTTACACTTGTAATTAAAACAGGCATGAAATTGATTCTTACACTCTCCACAATTGCATCATTTTTCTTCATTCCTTTTCTCATCAATTGCAACATAGTAACTAGTAAATGAATACTATCTGCAATAGCTAAAGTCATAATCATTGTTGGTGCTGAAGAAGAAGGACCTGTTAATTCTACTCCCATCCAACCAGCTATTCCCATAGCAGCCATAATAGAGAAAATTAGTACAAAGAAAGAAGTTAGCATACTACTTAAACTTCCAGTAGTTAAAAATACCATTATCAAAATAATCAAGAACATTAAAGGAACAAGCGTTCCCATATCTTGCATAGAAAGTTCTGCAAATGAACCATTCAACATAACCATACCAGAAATATAAGTGTCATATTCAGGGTACTTCACACTCCACTCTTCAACCATGTTCCTTACATACAGCATCACATCCATAGGCGCATTCAAGCTATCCATTGGCATATTTACTGAAACATTTACAGCTGTAACCGTACCTTCAGTATTTATTAACCTGTCCATTAAAATTGTCTCATTCAAAGCAATATTTTCAATAGACCTTAAAGTAGAATCACTTTTATTTTCAATATCAGAAACTAGCGACTCAACATACATATCATCTTCAACTGACCTTGTATGTTGGAAATTAGTAAGCGCATCTACCCTAGTAGAATAAGGCACTTGCCAAGCCATTTGCTCCAATTCAGCAATAGCCGACAATGTTTCTCTTGTAAAAACCTTACCATCTTTTGGAGCAATTACAATAAAGGCATTATCCTCTTTTGTGTACTTTTCTTGCAAACCATCAAAAGCAACTACCTGAGGATTATCTTCATCAAAAAAGATATGATAGTCATTGTTAAAGGCTAAAAACTGCCCTCCACTACCCGCACCAAGTGCTAACACTATTGTAGCTAGTAATACCAACCATCTTCTTTTAACTACCCAACTCGCAAATTGAGTTATCTTATTGTTTTTCATATTTAATTATTTTTAGCTTGTTGTATATACATTTATTGATTTTACAATATCTTTTTTTCAAGATTTTTTAAAGCTACTAAACCCTCTTCACCTAACAGATCTCTTGATTCCTTATAGCCTTTTTCCCACTCCTCAAAAATCTCTAAAGCAAAATCCTCTCCTTTTTTAGTTAATCCTATTAAAGGACTTTTCCCCCCCTTTGCTTTATACAAATAGCCTTGATCAATTAACCTTGATAAATCCCTACATATTGTAGAACGCTCTAAATCAAGCAATTTCCCTAATTGTGATTGGGAAAGCTCACCCATTTTTAGAAGAATTAAAAATATAGAGGATTGACTATTCGTAACATTTAACTCCGAGAAATGATTACGAAACATTTTCCCAATTTTCCTTTGCAAAAGAGTTAGGATGCCTAATGGACAACAAAAATCCTTATCTTGAGTATATGAAGTTATATCTTTTTTCACACGGCAAACATAATGAAATACGTTGTATATACAACAAAAATCGTATATTTTTAAATTAAGGCTTTACAACCATTAAAATATTAATTGAAAATGCGACTAGAATTTATTGAAAGTAAGTATTAAGGAAATCTATACCCTTTTCTAAACCACTATGATAATCATGCTTTAAATCATCTACACTCGTACCCACTACATTTGATTTTAAAAAACTCTCAGGACATATCTGTAGAATCTCAACACCTTCATGATCTTTTGTTAAAAAATCTACAGCTTCATTATATCTATTTCCCTCCTCAAAGAAATTATCCCTTACTTCTGGATTATTCTTCCACCAGTATCCTGCAATTAATCCCAGATAACTTAATCCGTTAGATTTGTAACCTAAAGGATTAGGCCTGATAACAATTATTTTAGTTGCTCCAAATTCAATTGCCGACTTTGCTGGAATTGAATCAGACCATGCTCCATCCATAAAATTCACTCCATTAATTTCACAAGAACCTTTAGTAAAAAAAGGCAATGAAGAAGTGGCCTCTAGACACTTGTAATGATTTTCTGGATTTGGCTCTAAATAAACCGGCTTACCATCTTCAAGGTTTGTAGCAACAATATAAAACTGTTTGTTTTCAGTAGATTCTTTAATTTTTTCAAAATCTAAAGGATTGTTTTGTTTAGCATATTTTGATAAGAAATTTAAATCCATATATCCTTGTTCGGATAAAGCATGGCTATAACTTAAGAATTTCTTATCAACAGAAACTTCTTTGGATAATGAAAAATAGGCTTTGTATTGACTCGCGACATAATAAGACAAGCACATTGCCCCACTTGAGACACCAATATAAATATCAAAAGGATTAAATTTATTTACTAAAAAAGCATCTAAAACTCCTGCTGTAAAAACTGATTTAAATCCACCACCCTCAATAACTAATGCTATTTTTTCTTTCTTTTTCATATTATAATTAAAGGATTAAAAATCTGTTTTTATCTTAAAATAAATCGTTTTTTAACACTCCCATCACTATAAGAATAGAACAAAGGAATGTTATGTGTTGGCGTAATGGTCCTACCCAAAATATCAGTAATTTTAATGAGAGTTGGAACTTCAGTAAAAGTAGCCTCCAAAATGCTTGTCGTTGGCGAATAAGTATAAAACTCATACTCTGCACGTTCTGGGTTTAATTTCATTGCAAAATCATTTTGTGCCTTTACATAAAACTTTATTTCTTCACCACTCGCTTGAAATGGTAATGAAACAGAATATATATTATCTCCTGAGACTGCATCACCATTTTGCCCGCTATCATTCATAACAAATGTCTGAAATTTAGAATTGTATTCACTAATAGTAGCCATTAAATCTACTGAATTTCCATTATAAACCTCAGCCGTAAGCACATTATTACTCATCATTACATTAGTAATTGCGGGGGGAGTATTCATTATTTCAGCATGTGCCAATAAATACGGTTTACGCTCATCAATAGTCGATAAAATTCCTGCAAAACCATAAAACCATGACCAACTAAAAAGTGCCGATTCCACATTATTATGGTAATCTGCATTTGCAAACGGTTTATTTACATCAGCATTAGATGCTGCATACCCTAAAGCTTGCAAATCAGTAATTGAATTACGAATAAAGGCTGTATCCAAAGATTCATCAATTATAGTACGTAAATGTGCCGTGTATTGTAAATAATATTGAGGGTTATCCAACAACTTATATAGTAAAGGATTAGTTGCTGCATCAGTAGTGTAACCATAAAAAGGATCAAAATGATAAATATCATTTGGAGTAGCCCAAACTCCCCCTAATAAAGCTCCTCCAAAACTCTCACTCAGATCCCAAGGAATCATCTGAAACAATCCATCTTTAGTTTGATAAAGATAATAATTATGAATATAGAAACCATTATAAGTATCCAGGTTTGCCAACACAGAATTGACAGCAAAAGCCCATAAAACCCTATCAACATTTAGGATGCTATCTATTTCAGCAGTATTATTATTTAATGTATTTATCAATTCTAGTAATTCTGCCCAACCCTTGTCCGATTTTAGGATATAACTATCATAATACAAAGTACTATCACTGCCTAACCAATTCAAGTTTGGCTCTCCATTAGTAGTAGTTGCTTGACCAAACACTTGTATAGGGTCGCACTTAAAAAGCACTCCACTTTTCTCATCAAAGTGTTTACTAATAAATTGCTTATTTATAGATTCTGTATTTACATAAAGCCCTAAATAATCGTCTTGACAAAACAACTTCACTAAATTTACTTCAGGAGTAGGTAAATATTTTTGATAGATTTTTGAAGCTGTAAATTCTTTTACAAATGTTGGATCCGTCCATCCGTTAGCAAACTTTACTTTCTTTTTCCCTAGTAGTTTTTGTCCTGCTACCCAGTAATTCATATCTATATTAAAAGGCACTTTTGGGTTACTATTATTGTTTGGTAATACAAAAGTTGAATTTCCTTTATAACGAATACCAACACTATCATAAATAGTTCCGTTTAGGGTTAGGGTTGCTGGTAAGCGGTACTGAGGATTTGTGAAAAAAGAATCAGCTAAAATAGAATGATAGTTACTATCTTGAAAATTCACATACATACTTCTTAATGAGTCTTTATCAAACAACCCTCCAGGTGCTTCATATAAAGTTTGTGGATTGTACAGACTTTGCGCTCCAAGAACAAAAGGGAAAATCAAAAAAAGAAAGATGTATTTTTTCATTTTGCGAATTTAGGAAAATAAAATGTTCTTAAACGAATGACCCGATTTTTTAAAAAGTAACTTCACTGCCTTTCTACCTTGTTCACCTAAAGAAATAGAATAATCATTAACATATAAAGCAATGTGCGCATCCACAACTTCCTTTTCCATTTCTTGTGCATGACACTTTACAAAATCAGCCGAACTATTAGGGTTTTCAAAAGCATATTCCACTGATTTCCTGAGCACTCTTTCTATTTTCTCTTGCTCAGAAAAAGGCAATTCTCTTTTCATTACAATACCGCCTAAAGGAATGGGCAATCCCGTTTCTGTTTCCCAAAACTCACCTAAATCACTTACTTTATCCAAACCTTTATCTTTGTAGGTAAATCGGCTTTCATGAATAATAAGTCCAGCATCTACTATACCTTCAAGCACCTGATTTTCAATTTCAGAAAAGAGGGTTTCTACTTTATTCTGATTTTCGGGAAAAGCAATATTCAATAACATATTGGCAGTCGTGTATTTTCCAGGAATTGCAATTTTACTATCCTTAGTTAAAATAGTATTTGATTTTTTAATGAGTAACGGACCGCAATTATTACCAAGTGCCGATCCGCTGTCTAAAAGGACATAGTCCTTTACACAATGCGTAAAAGCGTTATAACTTAGTTTTGTAATATCCAATTTTCCTTGAAAAGCCCACTTATTTAATTGCTCTACATCAGCAAAAACCACCTCAAATTCCAACCCTTCAGTATCAATTTTATGATGAACGAGTGCATCAAAAATAAAAGTATCATTTGGGCAAGGCGAAAAACCTAAAGTTAATTTCATAGTTCCATAATTATTCTAGCCACTTGATTATTTAAATTACCAATTGCTAAGGACATATTCCAATTTGCTTTGTTGCGCTTTTCTACATTATTAGAAATTGCACGTATCTGAATGCAAGGAACAGCAAATTCGTTACAGACTTTAAAAAAAGCTGCTCCCTCCATGCTTTCTACATCAGGGTTTAATCTGTTTACTATTTCAGCTATTGACTCCTCATTTCCATGAACAGTATTTACTGTAATTCCATTCACTTTTTGAAGATTAGTTTTAGCTTCAACATTATATTTGGTCACAAAATCAGAAAACTGTCCAAAAACATTTCCATCTTCAAAACCTAATTCTGAAAAATTATCTTCTACTACCTCAACAACATCTCCTATTACATAATCTTTAGAAAAAGAACCAGCAACACCAATATTGATTACTAAATCGTATTCATTTTGCATTAACTCTTTAGTGATTTGAATAGATGTATTTACCATTCCCATTCCTGTAATAAGTACTTTACAATCCTTGAATTTATCTTTAATAACCTCCTGTTCAGTCGCCACAACCAATAGTATCTTCATTTGGCAAATATACCAAAAGAAAAGGTAGTATATTTGCGGCCTATTTATAAAAAGATGAGTGATACTTATAATAAAAAAATAGCCGAGAGTATTAAATCGGTTTTATCAGAAATTGGCGAAAATCCTGAAAGGGAAGGGCTTTTAAAGACACCCGAGCGAGTTGCAAAATCAATGGATTTTTTAACTAACGGCTACAAACAGAACCCGATTGAAATATTGAAATCGGCTATGTTTGCTGAAGATTACAGTCAAATGGTTTTAGTGAAAGACATTGAGCTTTATTCCATGTGTGAACACCATATGTTACCTTTTTTCGGAAAAGCACATATTGCTTATATCCCTAACGGTCATATAGTAGGACTAAGCAAAATACCAAGGATTGTAGATATATTCTCAAGAAGATTGCAAGTGCAGGAACGATTAACTGACCAAATAAAGGATTGCTTGCAAGATACTTTAAATCCAAAAGGGGTTGCAATAGTTATTGAAGCACAACACCTTTGCATGCAAATGAGAGGCGTACAGAAACAACATTCCTCTACAACAACATCTGCTTTTTCAGGCATCTTTATGTCTGATGAAAAAACAAGAGCAGAGTTTATGAATTTGATAAAATAGATTTTATTCCTGAAATATTAAATTTCAGACTAAAGCTAAAAACTAAAAAACTTAACTATGAAAGCATATGTATTTCCTGGGCAAGGAGCCCAATTTCCTGGAATGGGGAAAGAGCTTTATGAAGCATCAGCTGATGCAAAGCAACTATTTGAAAAAGCTAACGAAATTTTAGGGTTCTCCATTACCGATATTATGTTTGGAGAAGATGCTGAAGCGTTAAAAGAAACAAAAGTAACCCAGCCTGCAATTTTTTTGCATTCAGTAATTTTAGCAAAAGTATTAGGAGACTCCTTTCAGGCTGAAATGGTTGCTGGTCATTCTTTAGGTGAATTTTCTGCTTTAGTTTCTGCTGGCTATTTATCTTTTGAAGATGGATTAAAATTGGTATCCAAAAGAGCAATGGCTATGCAAAAAGCCTGTGAGCAAAACCCCTCAACTATGGCAGCTGTTTTAGGATTAGAAAATGAAGTAGTTGAAAATATCTGTAAAGAAATTAAAGAAGTGGTAGTTCCTGCGAACTATAACTGCCCAGGACAATTGGTGATTTCAGGCAGTAATGAAGGAATAGATATTGCCTGTGAAAAATTAACAGAAGCTGGAGCAAGAAGAGCAATTAAATTGCCTGTTGGTGGTGCGTTTCACTCTCCACTTATGGAACCAGCAAGAGCAGAATTAGAGCAAGCAATTGACGAAACTAATTTTACTGAAGGAATTTGTCCTATCTACCAGAATGTAACAGCAACAGCTATTACTAATCCTGAAGAAATTAAAGAGAATTTAAAAAAACAACTTACCGCATCTGTACTTTGGACACAAACTATGCAGCAAATGATTGCTGATGGATTATCCTCAGTAACTGAAGTAGGTCCTGGAAAAGTATTACAAGGTTTATTTAAAAAAGTGGATAGAAAACTAGACACACAAAGCGCTACTTTATAAAGTAGCGTTTAATAGTTTTCCACTATTTACTAAATCATGCCAGGCTTTTTGAGTCTGGCATTTTTTGTAAAGATCAGCATGATTCATATTATGACAATCAGTCCCTACCAACCTTACCATATCTGCATTAATTAAGGATTCAGTTTTTTTCTTTACCTGAGGAGAATAATAACCAATTAACGAAAGGAAATTAATCTGCAAAATAACCCCTCTGCTTAAAAATTCTTCATAATCTTTCATTGTATAATAATTATACCTTTCAGGATGAGCTAATACCACTCTGTATCCTTCTAATTGCAGTTTAAAAATAATCTCAAAAAGATTTCTTGGCGCTTGCATAAAAGAAAGCTCCACCAAAATATAATTATCCCCAAAAGTTAGAAATTTTTCCTTACCTATTTTCTGCTCAAACTCATAATCAATATAGTACTCAGCTACCGCATCAATCTCCATATTAATGTTTCTCACTTTTAATTCTTTACGGACATCAGCGAGTCCATTCAAGATTATTTCTGAAGAATTTTGATAAAAATCACTCATCACATGAGGACTAGTAATTATCTTTTCAAAACCCAAAGCCTGCATTTTTTCTATTAATGCTATTGTCGTTTCCATATCAGGAGAACCATCATCAATTCCTGGAATAAAATGGGAATGAATATCTGTTTTTAAAACAGAGAAATTAAGTGGTTCACACTCCTTTTCTATCTTTTTAGAAAACCATTTTAACATCATTTAATTGTATTGTTGTTCGTAATATTTTTGATAATCTCCAGAAGTAATATTGTCCATCCATTTCTCATTAGCTAAATACCAAGAAATAGTTTTTACCAATCCTTCTTCAAATTGTAAGGAAGGTGACCAACCCAATTCATTTTTCAACTTATTAGCATCTATCGCATAACGTTTATCATGTCCAGGTCTATCCTTCACATAAGTGATTAACTGCTCTGCAGTTCCAGCTTCATTTCCTAAAGCAATATCCATTTGTTTACACAGTACTTTAATCAAATCAATATTTGTCCATTCATTAAATCCACCAATATTATAAGTTTCTCCATTTCTACCTTCATGAAATATTTTGTCAATTGCAATTGCATGATCAACTACATACAACCAATCCCTTGTAAATTTTCCATCACCATAAACTGGCAAAGCTTTTCCATTTCGAATATTATTGATAAAAAGAGGAAGAAGCTTTTCAGGAAATTGATTAGGACCGTAATTATTAGAACAATTTGAAATAACATAAGGCATTCCATAAGTATTTCCATAAGCCCTTACAAAATGATCGGAACTTGCTTTTGAGGATGAGTAAGGTGATTGAGGGTCGTAAGAAGTGGTTTCTAAAAACAAACCTGTATCACCTAAACTTCCGTAAACCTCATCAGTTGATACATGATAAAATAATTTTCCATCTTCATTTCCTTTCCACAACTTTTTTGCAGCATTCAACAGATTAACTGTTCCCACTACATTAGTCATGATAAACTCCATAGGATTTGTAATAGAACGATCTACATGGCTTTCAGCCGCCAAATGAATCACACTGTCAAAGTTATATTTTTCAAACAAATCGTTAACATACCCTTCATCAACTATATCTCCTTTTTCAAAAATATAATTATCCTTATTTTCAATATCTCTTAAATTTTCAAGATTTCCAGCATAAGTCAATTTATCTAGATTTACAATTTTATAATCTGAGTATTTGTTTACAAACAAACGTACTACATGCGAACCTATAAAGCCTGCTCCACCAGTAATTAATATTGTTTTACTCATCTTTTCTTTTCATTTTTTGAAATGGGTAGCAAATATAGACAATTATTATACAATGCATTGCGTTAATTAGCCACTGAAAATGTATTTTAGCCCACAAATCTGATAATCAACTATGAGAACCCTGACAACCCTATGTTTTATTTGCCTTTTCTTGACCTCTTTTGCCCAAAAAACTAAGCAAAGTGCCATTACTTTTGGCTATACTCATCAATTTCCAATTGGTGACTTAGCCGACCGATTTGGCGATAATTCATCTATCGGATTTTCTTTCTTTAAAGAAAAAGAAAACAACCTATTTTACGGATTAGAAGGAGGCTACCTCTTTAGTAATAATGTAAAAGACATTTCAATTTTTGACAACATCACTACATCTACTGGGGCAATCATTGGAGCGGAAGGAACGTATTCAAACATAAACCTTATGGAAAGAGGTTTTGATGTTCATGCTTTTGTAGGTTACGCCTATCACCCAAAAGAAAATAATTTAAGTGGAGTTTATTTTTCAGCAGGGTTAGGTTTTTTGCAACATCAAATTTTTATTGATACTAAAAGCCAAAACGTACCACAATTGGATGAAGAGTATAAAAAAGGATATGATCGATTAACAAATGGTATTAGCACAAAATGGGAAGCAAGCTATAAATTTTATAGCCCAAATGGAAAGTTTCAGATGTATGCTGGAATGAATATGACTATTGCCTATACAAAAAATAATCGCCCGTACTTATTTGACAAGGCAGAATACACCCCAAATACAGGAAACTGGGATAACCTACTAGGAATCAATATGGGAGTAATCATCCCTATCCACAGAAAAAATGAAGAAGAATTTCATTACTACTAAATGAGTATTTTATACACTATCGGTATTCAGCTTTTTGTAATTGCAGTTCGTATTGCATCCCTATTTAATGCTAAAGCTAAATTATGGATAAAAGGAAGAAAATCTATTTTTCAAAAACTTGCTGAAGCAACAAAAGAAGATCAAGATATTGTTTGGTTTCATTGTGCTTCTTTAGGGGAATTTGAACAAGGAAAACCTATTATTGAAGGCTACAAAATAAAATACCCAACTCATAAAATACTACTAACTTTCTTTTCCCCTTCAGGTTATGAAATTCGCAAAAACTATGATGGAGTAGATTGGGTTTTCTACCTTTCTGCCGATACAAAGAAAAATGCAAAACAATTCATAAGTATTGTAAATCCTATAAAAGTAATTTTTATTAAGTATGAATTTTGGTTCAATTATATGGCTGAACTTAATAAAAAAAATATTCCTTTTTATTCAGTTTCAAGTATCTTTAGAAAGGACCAATCTTTCTTTAAATATAATTGGTTTGCAAAGCAACTTAATAATGTAAGTCACTTTTTTGTTCAAGATCAAAATTCAAAAGAATTATTGAAAAATATTGGTTTTTCCAATTGTACAGTTGCTGGAGACACCCGTTTTGATAGTGTTATTATTAATACTCAAAACGCAATAAGCATACCATTAATTGAAGAATTTTCCAAAAACAAAACCACCATTATTTGCGGGAGTACTTGGCCTAAGGATGAAGCTCTTTTAGCAAAATACATTAAGGAAAATCCTAATTACAACTATATTATTGCACCACATGAAATGCAACACATTAGTGAATTAAAAAACCAGACTAATGCATTATTATTTTCAAAAGCAAACAATACAAATATCAAAAATAGTAATGTCCTGATTATTGACTCTATCGGCATCCTTTCTAATGTCTATAAATATGGAAATCTTGCGTATATTGGGGGAGGATTTGGGTCAGGAATACATAACATCCTGGAAGCTGTCACTTTTGGCTTACCTGTTGTATTTGGTCCTAATTATCAAAAATTCAAAGAAGCAAATGAATTGATAGAATTAGAAGGAGCAAAAAGCATTAGTAATTATTCTGAACTTGAAACTACTATTTTATCTTTTAGTGATTTTGACAACTCAATAAGTAAAAACTATATTAGAAACAATGCAGGAGCAACTGATATTATAATAAGTAGTATCTAAATATTAACTCGTAGAATATTCCTAAAGCTTGTTTACTGGCAAAACCATTTAAAAACAAAAAAGCAGAGACTTTCGTCTCTGCTTTTTGTACCCGGGACGGGACTTGAACCCGTACGGACTAATGTCCATTGGATTTTAAGTCCAACGTGTCTACCAATTCCACCACCCGGGCAGGGTAAATGATTTGTTTTTTTAAAGAACTTACGAGCGAGTGATGAGATTCGAACTCACGACCCCCACCTTGGCAAGGTGATGCTCTACCCCTGAGCTACACTCGCAATAGGCGGCAAATTTAATTAAATAATCAATACCACAAAACCAAAAACTACTTTCCTAATAGTTTTTTTATTTCATTCAATTTCATCAAGGCTTCAACTGGCGTTAATGTATTGATATCCAACATTTTTATCTCCTCTCTCAACTCTTCTAAAATAGGGTCATCTAACTTAAAAAAGCTCAACTGCATATCACTTCCCTCAGTTATTGCCTCAGTATTACTTTCTTTTGTTCTTAAAGATTCTAATTGTTTCAGGATTTTTTCTGCTTTTCTTACAATCTGCTTAGGCATACCTGCCATTTTCGCTACATGTATACCAAAACTATGCTCACTCCCTCCTTCCTTTAATGTTCGGATAAAAATAATATTTTTTCCACTTTCCTTAACTGATACATTATAATTTTTTACTCTAGAAAACTGCTCTGTCATTTCGTTTAGTTCATGATAATGAGTAGCAAATAATGTTTTTGCTTTAGTAGGATGCTCATGCAGATATTCAGCAATTGCCCAAGCAATAGAGATTCCATCATAAGTACTTGTTCCTCTCCCTATTTCATCTAATAATATCAAACTATTGTCCGACAGATTATTCAAAATACTAGCGGTTTCATTCATCTCCACCATAAAGGTAGACTCTCCCATTGATATATTGTCTGAAGCACCTACTCTAGTAAATATTTTATCTACCAAACCAATTTCAGCGCCCTCTGCAGAAACAAAGCTTCCTATTTGAGCCATTAGAACTATAAGTGCAGTTTGCCTTAACAAAGCCGATTTACCAGACATATTAGGTCCGGTTATCATCATGATTTGCTGCTTATCTCTATTTAATGTTACATCATTAGGAATATAAGGCGTGCCCATTTCCAATTGCTGTTCAATTACAGGGTGCCTTCCTTTTCTTATTACTAAATCAGAGCCAGTATTAACACTTGGTTTAGCATAATTATGTGTTTTTGCTATAGAAGAGAAAGAAAGCAAACAATCCAATTGTGAAACTATATAAGCATTTTTCTGTATCGGCTGAATATGTTCTGCTATACTTTGTACTAATTCAAAAAATAGGCGATTTTCAATTTCTGAAATTCTACCTTCAGCACTTAGAATCTTGTGTTCATATTCTTTTAACTCTTCAGTTATATAGCGCTCAGCATTTACTAGCGTTTGTTTTCTAATCCACTCCTCTGGAACTTGGTCCTTAAACCTATTTCTCACTTCCAGATAATAACCAAATACATTATTAAAGGATATTTTTAAAGAGGAAATTCCAGTTCGCTCAATCTCTCTTTCAAGCATTTTATTCAAATATTCCTTTCCTGAATTTTGAATAGAACGCAACTCATCAAGTTCTACATTTACACCTTCTTTTATAACATTTCCCTTATGAACCAGCATAGGCGGGTTGTCACTTAGTTCCTTGTCTATTCTATCCCTAATAGTGTCACAAGTATTTATACTATTAGCTAATTCTTGTAAATCTTTGCAAGATAATGAACAAATATCTTGAATAGGCTTCAAAGCAATTAATGCATCCTTTAACCTTGCGCATTCCCTTGGGTTTATACGTAGAGTAGCTACTTTTGATATCAAGCGTTCTAAATCTCCAATGCTAGCTATCTCCTCAGAAAGTACATTTGAAAGATTCTCACTTGCAAGCATCTGTTCAACTATGTTATGGCGTTCAGATATTTGTTCTTTATTTTTCAGGGGCAAAGCCAACCATCTTCTTAACATCCTGGCACCCATTGCTGATTTTGTATCATCCAATACCTCAATCAATGTTTTTGCGCCTTGATTTGGAGAATAAAACAATTCCAAATTCCTGATTGTGAATCTATCCATCCACACATATTTTTCTTCTTCAATGCGTGAAATTCCTAATATATGTTTTGTTTGATGATGATGCGTTTCATTTAAATAATGTAATGCCACACCTGCAGCAATAACACCATCAGTCAGCTCAGTAACACCAAAACCTTTTAAGGAAATTGTATCAAATTGTTTGTGCAACAAATCATTGGTATAATCAGTTGTAAACGCCCAATCATCCAACATATAAGTATAGAAAGAAGAACCAAAATCTTCTTTAAATTTTCTGTTTTTTGTTTTCTGATAAATTACTTCAGTAGGACTCAAACTTTGTAATAATTTATCTACATAATCACTATTACCTTCTGCTATCAAAAACTCTCCTGTCGAAATATCTAAGAAAGAAACTCCAATATTTTTCTTTCCATAAAAAACAGCTGCTAAAAAATTATTTTTACTAGATTCTAGAGTTAGTTCATTGTACGAAACTCCTGGAGTTACCAATTCAGTAACGCCTCTTTTCACTATTCCTTTTGCCTGTTTAGGATCTTCTAACTGGTCACAGATTGCAACTCTTTCTCCTGCCCTTACCAATTTAGGTAAATAAGTATCTAATGAATGATAAGGAAAGCCAGCTAATTCAATTTTTGAATCACCATTATTCCTTGCTGTAAGTACAATTCCTAAAATCCTAGATGCTTTTATAGCATCTTCACCAAAGGTTTCATAAAAATCACCAACTCGAAATAATAACAAAGCACCAGGATGCTTTGTTTTTATTGCATTATACTGCCCCATTAAGGGAGAAATTTTCTTTTCTTTCTTCTTCTTTACTGACAAAAATATATTCTTTAATTTTGCAACAAATATAAGTGATGAAAAAGTTAAAAAACAAAGATTTACAAAGAATAAATATTGAAGAGTTTAAAATAGCTAAAAAAACACCAATTACCATTGTACTTGACAATGTAAGGAGCGCCTTAAATGTTGGTTCGGTATTCCGTACTTCTGATGCTTTTTTAATTGAGAACATTATTCTATGTGGCATAACAGCCACTCCTCCTAATAAAGAGATTCGTAAAGCTGCACTGGGTTCAACCGATTCTGTAACTTGGAAATACGTTAAAAATACAACTGATGCAGTACAACAATTAATTAAAGATGGATATTATATTGTTGGTATAGAACAAACAAACAAATCTACTTTACTAAACGAATTTGAATTACCTAAAAAACCAATTGCTATTATAATGGGAAATGAGGTGAATGGAGTTGACCAAAAAGCAATTGACCTTTGCAATGAAGTTATAGAAATACCACAATTTGGAACAAAACATTCCCTAAATATAGCTGTAACTACCGGTATTGTTATTTGGGATTTATGGAAGAAATTGAATGCTTAATTTGAATCAAAAAAAACAACCTTTCAATTAATCCTTAGTATTATCTTTTTCTGGAATTTCATATGCTAACCCAAATGAAAGAAGAGAGAATCTATCCTTACCATGACCACCCTCCATAAGTGATGAATCCCATTTATCTGAATTACTAACTCTAACAGTGTAATCTAATAATAAGCTCATCCCTTTTTGAAATTCATACTTTAATTTAGCTCCAGCGACAAATACAGATTCAGAAACTGCATCATTTGACTCATTTTTAGTAAGTTCATCATATCCGAAACTATATATATAATTATCAGTGTATAAATCTGTTCTCAAGCTTCTGAATACATTATAACCAAGCCCCACTTTAACAATAATAGAAATATTTTCGGGGATTTCTTTTTTAATCAACTTTGAAATACTAGAACTTACGTTATAATTTAACAATATATCAGTTTCATTAAAAGATGTAACAAATTTATCTCCATTATTAAAATAACCTGGGCTACCCGGTAAGACACCTGAGCTTCCATTTGAATAAGGGGCATAAACTTTATAACCTACATATTCATTTGGCCTTCTTAAACCCGCAAAATCACCTGTAACATTTTCTATACTGATTGAAGTGTTTTTGTTAATTTCCTTTTCTAAACTTAAAGAGAATGCTGATCTCAACTCTTTGAATTCTGAGTCTTGATAAGTCAAACCTGTCTGCTCAGCAGATGCATAATCATACTGTCTTATATCTCCGTCGAACTGAGTCTGACCATAACTAAAGCCAATTGACCAATCTTTAAGCATTTCATTTAGATCAATTTTAGATTTTTCTTGTGCTGAGACTAAACTAAATGATAGTACAGAAATGGCTATAGTTATTGATAATTTGTTATTCATAAGGTGATTTTTAATTTAAGCAAATTTAATAAAAATTAACACAAACTTGAATTACTAACAATTTATTTGTAAAATCTATACTCATGCCTCAATATATCTTTAATAATTTTTTACTTTTGCAATAATTATAAATTAAACAAAAACAAAGAAATGGGAATTTCAAAAATATTTTACATTTTAATTTTAGCTACTGCAATGAGTAGTTGTGGATTAAATAATATGGCAAGTAAATATGAAACAGTAAGCTATACTGTAACACCTTCAACTTTACAAACACATGCTGGCAATGTAACATTAACACTAGACGCAACTTTTGCTGAAAATTATTTTGCAAAAAAAGCAACTGTTGATTTTACTCCAGTATTAGTATATGCTAATGGAGAAACTGCTTTTAAAACTATCACAATACAGGGTGAAGAAGCAACAGGAGGTGAAGCAACAATTTTTAAAGCTACTGGAGGTAATTTTAATTATCAAGATGCAATCAAATATGATGCAGATATGATGAATTCTACTTTAGAATTAAGAGCTACAGCAAAATTAAAAGATAAAGAAAAAGTATTAGGCCCTATCAATATTGCAAATGGTGTAATTGCAACATCAACAAGAGTATTGGATAATGAAGAGTTATCTAACAACAATCATGGCTACGAGCATGAAACTATTTTAGAAGAAACAGCTACTATATATTTTTTAGTAAACCAAGCTAACATCAGAACAACTGAAAAAAGTGACGGAGACATTAAGAAATTAACAGCATTTGCTAAAAATGGATACAAAACACATTCTATTGAAATTAAATCTTTTGCTTCTCCTGAAGGATCAGTAAACATGAATGATGATGTTTCGGACAATAGAATGAAAAGCACACTTAGTTATACTAAAAGATTATTGCGCACTTTAAAAGTAGATGGGGCAAGAAATTCTGAATTATACACTGAAACTTCAATTGGAGAGGACTGGGCAGGATTTGAATCTTTAGTACAAGCATCTGATATAAAAGACAAAAGAAGAATTAATAAAATTGTAAATTCTGTTGAAGATTTAGAATTAAGAGAGCGACAAATAAGAGATTTAGCTGAAATTTATGATGCACTTGAGGGGGATGTTTTACCGCAATTAAGAAAAGCTATTATCGTAATTCGTTCGTTCGAACCAAAAAGAACTGATGAAGAAATTGCTACACTTTCAACAACAACTCCTGAAGTTTTAGATGTAAAAGAATTATTATTCTCAGCAACTTTAACTGATGATGAAACTGTAAAGGAAGGTATATACAATAAAGCTGTTGAATTACACAACGATTGGAGAGGATATAACAATATCGCCTGCATTCAAATAGCAAATGGAGACTTAAATACTGCTATGGTTTATCTTAATAAAGCTGTATCTATTTCAAGTGAAAATCCTGACATATGTACAAATAAAGGAATTATTGCAGCAAGAATTGGTGAATTAGCAAATGCTCAAGTACTGTTTGACAAAGCAAATACTTCTGAATTCAACCAGGCTACTTTAGACATCAGACAAGGTGAGTATAAAAAAGCAGCAAGATTTTTCAAAAACGGAAAATCACATAATGCTGCCTTAGCACAAGTTTTAAATGGTAAAAATTCTACTTGTAATGAAGCAACAGCTGCTTGTCATTATTTAAATGCTATTGCTGCTGCAAGATCAGGAGAAAATGATGCGGTAATTAGCAACTTAACAAATGCTATTTCTGCAAATGCAAACTACAAAGCAGAAGCTACTATTGATTTAGAATTTGTAAATTTAAGAACAAATGAAGCTTTTATCGCTTTAACAAAATAAGAAAGCCTTAAGCAAATAAAATATGAATAACCCCTTTCAAAAGAAGGGGTTATTTTTTTGAATATGAATCAACAAAAAAAACCAAATTTTATAATTATTGGCGCTATGAAAGCGGCAACCACATCACTTTACACTTATTTAAAGCAACATCCGGATGTATTCATGACAACTATTAAAGAACCTATGTTTTTTAATAATTTTCAAAAAAAGAATGATTTCAAAGTGCTTGGGAGAAAAACAAAGAAGATAACTACATTTGAGGAGTATTACCCACTTTTTGATGCAGTAAAAAACGAAAAAGCAATTGGAGAAGCCTCTCCTGGTTATATTTCAAATACAGATTGTCCTAGTTTAATTCAACAGCACCTACCTGACACCAAGATTATTGCTGTACTCAGGCAACCAGTTGCTCGAGCATATTCGAACTTCCTACATGCGAGAAGAGCAGACAGAGAGCCTATAGCTGATTTTGAAACAGCCTTTAATAAAGAAACAGAACGAAAAGCTCAAAACTGGAGTCCGCTTTACTATTACAAAGGCAAAGGTTATTATTCTGAACAACTCGAAAGATACTTTACTTTATTTCCAAAAGAAAATATAAAAGTTTTACTTTTTGAAGACCTTGTTAAAAATCCAGTTAAAATAACACAAGAGGTTTTTAAATTTCTAAATACAGATAACTCATTTATACCAGACACCAGTAAAAAAGCCAATGTATCAGGAACTCCTAAGGGATTATTTGGATTATTTATTATGAAACTTAGGTACTACAACTTAATCCCAAACATTCAGTTCAGTAACTACCTTCCTGGTTTTATAATTCAGTTTATATTTAATTCTGCTTATAAAAAGGCAAGTCCATTACCCCCAGAATTAAAAAAGAGACTTACACATACTTTTTACAAAGAAGATATTTTGAAGTTAGAAAAACTTATTGGAAAGGATTTACAACA
>Ga0308021_10000220_pt1 | contig 26816 bp, 7 predicted proteins | sample Neamet351_FD_201296 | JGI IMG/M metagenome (GOLD analysis project Ga0308021, IMG submission 201296) | Marine microbial communities from water near the shore, Antarctic Ocean - #351 | ecosystem: Environmental > Aquatic > Marine > Unclassified | place: Southern Ocean | collected 2014-10-02
CCATAGTGTTGGAATAAATTCATGCATTTTGTGATATTTCTGAGTAAATGTTACAAGATTTTTTAATGATTTATTATTTGTGCTATATATTGCGAAAGGATGATTAAAATTTTCAGAGTGTCCATCAAACTCTACTGACACATCGATCATCTCTAACAAACAAACCTCAAGTTTCATACAATCACCTCTTAAAATTAATATAACCAGAGTCCAACCGTTATCACTTCAAACACAAATGCTCCTGCAGTGAATTGTTTTGCAAGCTTTGAGTCATCTGAAAAACTTTCTCCATCATTGTCATAGTACATTTTTGAAATACTTGTAGCGAGAATGAATGAACTAACAGTGGATAACAGTTGAGCGAATACTGATTTCCCCTTAAGGAGGAGATATAATGAAATAATTGATAAAATAATTGAAATTATTGAGAGTATCATTTCAACCATATCATCTGAAGCCGGGCCACCAAGGTCATTTGGAATTAAATATCCAACTCCAAAACATATCAACAAAAGACCCATTACAAAACCGATGAACCCTGGCATCCCTTCCATATTTTCGTTCTTCTCCTCAAGTATGTTTTCTGTCAATGCAATCCATGCAGATCCTGTAAATGATGCTAACACATAATTGACACCCTCAATCTCTGAGTAACCTGCCATGGCCAGCAGAATTGCTGTAAATGGAAATGCCAAATAACACTCTGCGGCAGCACATGATAATAAAGTGAAAATTGTAATCATAATGTTGATAATTGATGCAATTTGATCATCAGTATTTGAGTTACCATCATTCTTTCCCAGCAATTTTCCGAAAAGATACCCAGTGCCAATTGGTCCAATCAAATATGTAAACAAATTATCGGGCGTAGATGCTTCCTGACTTCTTCCAAGTGATTCTTGCTCAGATGACTCTCCTTGACTGTTAACAGTCAATCCAATTTCATTAATAGTATCGCTTAATACTATATCAACGCCACTAAGCGCTGTTTGAATAATTATTGATATTATAGTTGGAGTTATAATCGAAAATGCAATAAATGATCTAAAAATAAGTAATGGCATCATAATTGCAGTTAAAACAGAGGAATCCTCAAAATCTTCAATAACAATTTGAAAATTAAATAATTGCATTATTTGTTCTGGTTCCGAGGGAATTGCATCCAATATCAAGTCTTTAACTTGAGAGCATACATCTATAATCCACTCAAGAATCGAATCTAGGTTGAACGTATTACTAATCAAATTCCAAGATTCTAAGAATGATAGCAACGCCCCAAACATGACTTGAGTATATTCATGATTCCAGAAAGTATCTAAGTCGATATATGCTATAGATTCTAAGATGACAACGAAATATTCGATGTATGGATAAAGTGCAATAGCTGCACTCAGATAGAAATCAATCAAAGGCATGATGACATTATCAAGCAATTTCTTTGCTTGTTCAAGAACCCAGGACATGAAACTATCAATCAAATCGTTGATACCATCAACTGCGGAACTAATCCATTCCATGATGATATCACCAGCAGATGGGAACTCAACTGTTCCTTGACCAGTATTGCCGTTAATGTCTGCTGCATTAATGTGGACTGCATATCCGTCGAAGAAATCAAACAGATCTCCACCCAGAATGTCCCAAGCAGTACTGAGGCTGTTTAGTTTGAACGTTTGCGATTTCTCTAAATCACCAATCCAAGAAACTGAATCAACCATTCCCGAATGAGAATAACTGACATCGTTAGAAGAATCCCAGGTATTGAGCCCATCAGGATCACTTATCGTGCCACTGCTAAGACTATTTCTCAGAATAGTCAATCCTATGAGATCATAGGCATTATTTGGTGGTGATGGCATTTGTTCACCATCTTCTAGCGAGTCCGAAAGCCAAACATTAGATGTTCCTAGTCCAGAATTGTCACTGAATTCAATCCTTAGTGAGAACTTTCTGACAATCTCTGGATCTAAGCAGAATTTATCACCTCCTGAACATTCGTAACTGATGCTGAATCCTGAACCTTGTTTCGTAGCGTCAACACGTGGAGCAACGTCTTCAGGAGTATTCAAATCTCCACCCTCATCATACTCCCATTTGTCAAGCAAACCATCTCCATCTGTATCGCTGAGTTGAGGATTTGAACCGGCTCGGAATTCATATCCATCCTCAAGCCCGTCTCCATCACTATCTTTCATCCATGGGACAGACACAACGAAAGTTGATGATTCGATCACCATACCTGCATTAGCTTCATTTTGATTGGGATTGGACATCATCGAATTGTAGATTATAACTTCCCATCCGTTGATTTCTTGAAGATCAAGAACTAAATCTCCATCAGTATCAGGGCTGCTAGCATTCAATTCCTTTTCATAAATTGTACAATCTTTAGTTGAATCAATATCATACATTCCATTCTTATTACAATCTTCGACATCGTCATCTATTCCATCTGAATCTGAGTCCATTTTCAATGGGTCAGTGGTATATCTTCCCTCATCCGCATCGTATTCAAATATTAAGGAATCGCGGGACAATACTCCTGTCAATTCAAACACTCCGGATTCAATTCCATCATGAATATCATCACCATCTGAATCTGCATTTAAATTATCAGTTTCCCAATCGTCTTGTAATCCGTTGCTGTTTGAATCTTCTCTACCATCTGATAGGCCATCTTCGTCAGAATCTGCATCGAATGGATCACTAATTGTTGACCAATCAGAATCTGAGACGAATGATCTTGAAGAGGTGTTTACAAGACTGTCATCTACACTTTCCCAACCCAGTTCCTGAATTATAAAGGTTGTAACACCACATTCAAGTCCATCCTTGAGTCCATCACCATCTGAGTCTGAATCGAGTACATTTATGATTGAGTCTCCATCCCAGTCATATCCAGCCCATTGAGTACTCATTCCTTGTACGTAAACAGGTGGTGTGTGAGACCTGTGATTCCAAGATTCACCTAGACAATTCATGTTTAGAGGAGTGCCTTGGCGAGCCAATGCCTGCCTCCATATTAGAGATGGGCCATCCGGGAGACCGTCATCATCCATATCAGGGTCAAGAGGATTAATCTCATCTTGGTCTTGTAGTCCATCACCGTCCCTGTCTTCGAATCCCCAAGTCATTTCAGTTAATGTCAGATCATCCGAATTACCTGATGTCCATCTAGCCCAAGATGTTCCGTCTCTGTAGTGTAGTTCTATTTCACTTTCTTCAAGTACCTGGTTGTCGTTGATATCATTCCAGCCATCGGGGACTCCGTCATCATCAGTATCCAAATCCATTGGGTCGGTTGTGGTACTTGGATCAGCATCAAATATAGTCAAACTGCTCAATTCTGTCGTCTCGTAAATGCTACTACCTTTGATTGCCGCAACTGGCTCTGTAATGCCTAATTCAATTCCATCTAGTATTCCATCACCATCGCTATCGATATCATTTCCGGGGTTGTCTCCATCAGAATCCAAGTCACATTCCGTGAGCGAATATTTGGCTTTGTATGATTCACAAAGCGCATATTCTAGGCCATCAATCACACCGTCATCATCGGTATCTCTATCTAAACTATCTGTGTCAAAGGAACCCTCAATTGAATTCTCAATGCCATCAAAATCTCGATCTGAATTGATTACTCCGCGTATATCTAAAACAGTATTTGTTGAATCCATCTGAGATGTGATGGATGGCGCATTGGTAATGACTTCGCTTCCAACAGAAATTACGATCCAAAATAATTCGGTCGGGAAATATATCTCATCGGTTGTCGGATTAATCATTACTGTTGCTTCAAAGCCATTCTGCATTCGAACGGTTACTTCCATCGAAGGGTCTTCATCTTGATTTGGAATGGTTAATGCTTTAAAGTACATCGGCATTGTTGACTCTGGTAATGAGGAAGCTGTTGTTGAGGTTGATTGATACAATTTTTCGGACCCAATTTCACATCCATCCACGTCACAAGTTGCATTTCGTGAAATCCATCCACTTGATGTTTGATGAATCATGATTTCTGAAACTTCTCCATCATCAGTACATGCTGTATTTTGATCATTTGCACTGCACTTATCAATTGAATTGATTAGATCATCATCATCCGAATCAAAAACAGGTAATGGCTCAAGTGAATCATGAAGCCCATCGCTATCGCCATCAATTGACATCGGGTTCATCACTTTATCATTCCACCAATTTTTGTCTGAATCACCCATATCGCCTCTCGCCCAAATCGGGATTTCGAAAGAGTCATCAATTCCATCTTCATCATAATCGATGAGATTAAGCATGTTCTCTAATTCTTGCTTAGAAAAGGAAGTCGTGAAATACGAATAGACAAGATATTCATTTCCATCGCGAATGGTATCCCCATCGCTATCAGGGTTCAAGGGGTCAGATAACCTCAGAGTTCCATCTGGATTCAATTCACCAATTTGATCAAAGCTTGCGACCGGAAATTCAGTTCCAATATTCTCAGCAAATAATTGCCGTTCGGGATCTATTCGGCTCAAAGATTCTGGAACTTGTTCCGTGAATGGATGATCATCCCAAGTGAAGTAGGACCCGTCTGGAAGGCCATCACCATCTGTGTCTATCATCATTGGATTAGTCTCAGTTGAGTCGACTATTCCATCAAGGTCAGCATCTTCCACTGCGTCTGGAATTCCGTCTAAGTCTGAATCAGGGTTGTCTAACCCCATACCCGCTCGTTTTTCATCTCCGTCAAGGATACCATCGCCATCAGTGTCATTATTCAATGGGTCACCCGCAGTTTGATAGTGGAATTGACTACTTATTTTACTGGAACTGGTCCAATCATACCAATCCGGTATGATTGGGGTAACTGTCCAAGTAGTTCTCTCAACCACATCGTCAATTCCATCTCCATCTGAATCGGCCAAGAGTGGATTTGACCATCCAGTCCAGTTTTCACTTGCAATATTAGCTGAATCAATACTAACTCTCATATCCCAACATGTAGAACTGATGAATTCTGGAGCAGCTCCAATTGGAGCAAATTGACCTGTAAATCCTGCTTCCCAAGCCGGTCTAGTGGTGTCACTTATCATTGCAGAGCAATCAGTAATTTGCGACGTTGAGGTTGTAGTTGAATCAAAATCCTCATCGAATTCGTTCCATGGGAGTGGCGGGATCCATTCAGCATGAGCGAATGGACCAATTGACTCACCGGCAATTACTGGTGCGTCAAAACCTAAATCGATGACCAAAAATCCATTATTCTCATGACTAAAAATTGCTGTACCATCAAGGAGTCCATCTCCATCTGTATCTCTTCGAGATGGATCTGTGTCATTATTAGAAATGTTAAAGGAAGACGTAATGTCTTCAACTTCACCCTCCCAAGGTTGCATAATATCTGGAGACTCATCATACCTAGAAAGACCAGTGCTGGAGAATGTGCCACTATAAGTTTCTGCACCATTTATCTCAATTAAAGTAGTTGGCCCTCCAAGCAGTCTGTCGGAATTTGTGTCAGCGAACCAGATTGCCTTAGTCAATTCTTCAAGTGGTTGGTTGGCTGAGTCAAATGGGATTGTAGATGGGACGGTGATGGAGGAGAGTGGGTTCCAAGCGAATCCATCAACCCAGCCGTCAACAAGACCATCGTTGTCACTATCTGCATCGAGTGCATTGATACCGACTCTGACTTCAATCTGTACTCCACCTGGACCAGTTAACCAAATTCTAAAACCATCGTTATCTGAATCCTTGTCCCAGAGATGTTCAAGACCATCCGGCATGTTATCACCATCAGAATCAGGGTCAATAGCGCCTGGCAATCCATCTCCATCAAGGTCTATCATCCATCCAGGCTCCATGCCATCAATTAAACCATCTCCGTCTGCATCAGGGTCCCAACCATCAGCTACACCATCGCCATCATGGTCATCTGCGATTGGGTCCCATGGATTTGCACCAGTGCTATTAAGATGGGTTTTTGATTGCCAATTAACCCATTCTGAACCTGTTTGAGTCCATGCTGAGTCTCCTTCCCAACCGTCGAGTAGACCATCTCGGTCAGCATCGCGGTGATGAGGTGCACCCATGAATCCAAATTGATGATGAGCGGTATATCCAGAGTTACTCATGATTGCATCTAAATTCCACATGTTGGTAGTGTTTGACCACCAATCTGGAAGAGTAGCATTATCATCTCGAACATACATCCAACCCCAACCATAATTGTGATCCCATGTTAGTGGATCATCATAATGGATATGAGCGTGATATACACAAATGGTCATGCGATCTTTGCTTAATCCCATCCAAGCACCATCATCCAATCTTGCAAATGGGTCAACTTGATCAGGAGCACCACATGCAGTTCCATTGAGTTCTTGGGATACCTTTCCATTCAACGCGAACGAATACCAATCATCTCCTCCACTTGAGTTCGGTAGAGCAAATAGTGAATCTTGCGCTTGTGGCGCAAACCAGCGAAGTCCAAGACGTCCTTTGATTGCAGTTGTAAACCAGCGAATTGGGATGTCGGATGGAACTATATTTTCAATTATGTTATGGCCAGGGGCAAGTTCGAATCCATCAGTCAACATATCGATTCGATCAGCACCAATGCCAGCATCTGTATCTGCTCTTGTTGGTAGTGTACCAGCCAAATATTCAGCCAAAGCGGTTACATTATCTCCAACAGGACCTGACATAATCGCAGGTCGAATCACTAATGCTTTGTCATTTATCAATACAGCCGGGATACCGTTCGTGGAAGAATATTGATCGATGTCAAATTCTGGGACTCCATTCAACATCAATTTCACATTATCATGGAATTGCGGCATGATAATTATTGCGACCATATCGGACAAATCACATACTGATACTGATCTATCCATTCTCACCTCATTCAATCGGCTGGATAAATCAGTAGGGTCATCAAAATCTGCAGGAATAACTCTACCGTCCTTAACAGATTTTAGGGTTTGTTGACCTAGAATCTCCGAAGAGACAAGAGAGACAGATGAAAATCGAGGAAGGTTTCCTTGAAATTGGAATGTATTGAATGAGCCACCAACACAATTTGTTGATAACAATTCTTCACTAGTAGTGAGTGGTAAGACTATTGTAACAGTTTCTAAATCGGATGAATCTAATGATTCAATATCAACTGATGTTGTTGCAATATCCCAATCCATGTATTCAGGGGGCATTGTATCGTTGTCGGAATATGCGTCTTTCACAACCGGATTTTGAAGTAATGCTCCTCCAGCAATATCATTGTCGGTGAACCAAATACTTGCAAGAAGTTCGTAGCCATCTGGGATTAAGTCCCCATCTGTATCGCTTTGAGTTGGGTCGATTTCAAACGAAGAATCACAAGGAATGTGCCAATCCTTTGTTAGATTCCAATTTCCACATTCGCTGCTCAGGCTTGTTGTGGTGTGACCATCCAAATTGAGGTCTTCACCCTCTTCAACTGCGATTAATCCGTCACGGTCTTTTCCTCTTACCCATCGTGTTTCATCGTATGCACCTAACGTGGACATCTCGATAATAGATTCTACAGCAGTACCATCAGTGACAATTCCACCTGTATCTGCAATTTGTCCGACGTAATTCCATCCATCTACCCACCCATCAGGAAGTCCATCATTATCGCTATCAATTAACAACGGGTCGGTTGAAGATGATTTGTTTGCATCAAGTCTTGAGATCGTGCTGAAGTTCAATAGAGAGTCTCTGAAGCGACGATGAATCCAACTAGCACTACCGTCCAAAACGATGTCGCCACCACAGTTTGCGATTCCTGCTGTAGAGCCTGGACTGAATGTTTGGGCGTCCGAGATACAATTTGCTGAATTTCCTGAAAACAAACCGACCTCGATGCCATCAAAGATTGCATCGCCATCAGTATCTCTTGAGAGTGGATTTGTTCCAATAATTGCTTCTTGTAAATCGGTTAATCCGTCATTATCTACGTCAATTTTTAGGATTGAATGGTCAAACCCATCCAGGATTCCATCTGAGTCAGAATCGGGCGAGAGGGGATCTGATGCTCCGACAATTCCGAATGAAATTTTAGATAATGGGTTTGTAGAAAGATATTCAAAGTCAAAGATAGAAGTTGGTCCGTCACCCATTGTATATTCCGGGAAAGTTGGCAAAACATCTCCGGTTGCATCACTTGCCCATCCAATCGAGAAGACTAGTCCTCCAACATTTTCAATGTCAACGTCCAAATATCCTTGTAAATTTACTTCAAGGATATACTTGCCATCTCTATGGAGTCCAATCAATGGATCGCTCAATCTGATTTGGTCATCAAGAACTGCGACTTTCCTTCCATTTGAATCAAAAACCTGAACAGAGAGCAAATCTCTCGCCCAGCTTTTTGTTAGATTCTCAGCAAATTGTGGTGACACAGCTACAGGAATACGAATAGGAACATTGATTGGAATAGGACTATCTCCATTTAGGTACACAACTTCAGACCTCATACTTGCTACAGATGAACTACTAAGTGACAGTCTATGTTTACCAATTGATTCTGCTTGAAGCGGCATCTCGAGCCTTGCACCTGCACCCTCACCTGGCTTCCATACAAGTGCAGTACCATCAACCAAACGGCATTGGTCATCCAACCTCGCTTCACCATCCCATCGTGCTGAAAGAGAGAGAGCATCTTCTGCATCAACACAACTCAAATGTGTTGTTGCATCAGAGATTTCTACAATTTGGTTAACACTCGAGTGACTAAATTTCTCTTCTCCATCCAAGAGTCCGTCTAAATCAGTATCTGCAAGGATTGGAATAGATACTACTTCATCTGCTACTAGTTCGATATTTAGCATGTTTACTGATTCCAAGCGGATATGGTATACATCTGAACCACTCAGTATTACCTTATCTAAATCAGGCAAACGAATATACTCATCAATCCATGCCCCTTGAATTGACCACGATTCTTGACCCATCTCTGCTACTGTGATGTCTACATTTGTATGAATTAAATTGTATCCTGATGAGTTAAGAGGACTGAAGAATCCAATTCTTGAGAGATGAGGAATTCCCGCCTCAGAGAATACATCTCCCAAATCTCGGAGCATTCCTTCATCAATTCTAAGTGTTCCATCTTCGTCTCTAATCTCTGAATGCCACCATTTGTCCCCACGATCTATGAGTAAGCCTTCTCCAATGTCTGCAATGTAAACAGAGGTCCAATTGCTTGGAGAAACAGTTATATTTTCACCAGAAAGTGTATCAAAAATTGTGGTTAGGTTGGTTGCTTGTGCAATAACAAAGGTGGAACTACAATCTACATTCACAGATTGGCTCTGCCCTAAATAAGTATACAATTGACTAACTCTATTGTAATCTGAAATTGAAGTATTTGGCAACAACAGATTTGTTGCTTCAAATGGACTGATGATTGAAGAATCACCGACCCAGCCAGTGTACACATCACTCCTGCCCGTAATCGAATCAAATGTTGAAAAGAAGACGAAATCACCAGTTATGCACATTTTCATTCCATCAACTGAATTAACAGATGATGCTAATGAAACTGGGTCTAATGCCCCTTGTTTTAAAGCGAATTCATCCCACTGCCAAATACTTTCATTTCGCTCAACAAGGAACCATGAATCAGTGGAATCTGTGTGAAGGAGGATTCTTCCATTTGCAAACTGTACTTTTGCTTCCAAAGCTTCTGTCGATGGAGGTTGGGGTGTTGCAGAAACAACGTTCAGCCATACCGTCTCATTATTCACTTGATCGTCGAATGGAATAATCATCAAGTCTAAGCCTGAATTTGATTTGTTTGAGAATACTGCAGCAATCCAACCATCTTCAACGTCTAATGTGAGTAAATCTCCAAGTTCAGGTTTTTCGATGCTAGAGCAAGAAACTATTCTGCTCTTTGTTGAGGATAATGGGTCTGCTGCAAAAGTAATCTGATCAATATAAATAGTGATTGTACAATTATCCCCAAGTCTCTCCAATACAACAGTATTATGAGTTACATCGTCGATTGCAAGAAGTGAGGAAGGGGAGACGAAGCTTGGTTCAATGGAAGGTACTTGTGACTGGATTCTCAATCTTGACTCTGGACCAAGATTAGAGATCTCATCTATCTTAAGATCTTGTCCATCTCCTTCCCAGATTAATTGTGAATTGCTTGACCATGAAGACTTTGACCATACTGCACCAAGTAGTGAGCGAGTAGAATCTTGAGGAGGTAACCCAATTATTCTGAGATACTCACCAGGATTGATACTCAATGTCACATACTGGTTTGATCCCAGATCGAAGACTTCCAATGAACTCCAACCATCATTCTTAATGAGAACATCATTCATCATTCCACAATCCATTGGGTCAGTTGTTGAACAGACTGCTGCTTGAAGTTGAGGCTGGCTATCATCTACTTCATTGATCAAATAAACCCAGGCATCGCCTGAAGATGTAAATGGACCAATATAGGTGTCATTTTGTATGGATTGTAGGTCCAAAGACCAACCGAATGGTTGTCTCGAATCTTGAATTGAATCGCTTGTGTATGGGTGTAGGATTTTCCCCTCTTTCCATGAAAAAGGCAATTCCAAACCATCTACAATTCCATCCATTTCAATGTCAGGAATCCAAGAAGCAGAAGGCAATTCACCTACCGGAATTAACCAAGCCTCGTCTAGAACAAGTGTTCCATTTCCAAGTAAGTTTGATGATAAATTCAATTCCATATTTATTTGAGTGATATTAATCGTTTGTGTTAAATCAATACTTTGTGCTGGATACCATCTTGGAGATGTTGAAACTGGAGTGCAGAGAGTATTTTGCGAATTGAGAGAAAGATAGACACAATCAGATGATGATATCGAATCTGAGTAAGATGATGAGTTCACTGTATTTTCATTTGGCAACCAGAACCACCTTACCCACAAATCATAGTTTCCAGCTACAGTTGGAGGAGGTAAAATCAAACTGCCATTCGAATCAAATCCGTACGAGAATCCATCAACAGCAGATAAATCGTGCAAAGGATTTCCTGTAGACAAGTGAATTGCTTTTGAACCGTCTTGATTCTCTGCAGAATTGGAAAGACCATCTATGTCTGAATCTCCGCCAACATGCACATTGATAGGATGATTAGTTGCTAATGGGACCATGAGTTGATGCTCTTCCCCCGCCCATGACCATTCCAACGAGTACATTGATGCACGCTGGATAGTATTTTCTATCCAATCTGAAGTACCATCTCCTGAAAGGGTCCATAATGGAACGGAAATTCCACCATTCTGATCTGCAAATGGCCATTCTCCAGCCCATTTAGGCATTTGTGCAGTATTATTTGCTCTTGTTGAGACTTCGTGCACTCCTTGTGCAACAATCGTTCTCGAACCGTTAGATTCTACTTCCATTGATCTGACAGTTACTTCAAAAGAAGAGGAATATAGAAGATTATGATCCCAAAATGAGAATGATGGACGTGAAATAACTTCGATCTTTGCGTCGTCCTTCACAGCAGGTTGCTTTCCAGAAATACTGGTATTGGTTAGTTGAACTTTCATTGAATTTCTTGCTTCCAGAGTATATGTAGAGTTTCCTCCTATTAGATTTGAATCTTCAACTTGTAGTAATCCATTACCAATTACATTCAACGCGTTTGAAGATGAAGTAATCGAAATTTGATTCATTGTACCCGATACGGAATCAAATTTGATAGAACTCACATTTCTTGTAGAATCTGATACGACCAATCCATTCACTAGTATCTCCAACTGAGAGGCATCTAGCCATAAATCGCTGTAACTCCCTACACTATTCTGTTCCGTATAGTGAACTAAATCCCTAATTGTCAAATTATTACCATCACCGCCGCCAGTAATTGAACCGAGAATTTGGTTATCCCAAAGATCAACTCTGTCGAAGTTGAGTTCTGCATTATCAGAATTAATAATTTGGTGTGCACGATTCACAGTTGTGTTCTCAATTGAAAGGTCACCATTCAAAACTTCAAATAATGGCTCTCTGGCATAGCTCAATCTGTTAGTTCTGAAACTTTGATCATTAGTTAAGTTCGCACTATTGATACGTGATGATGTCGAACTAAGAGAGAACATTGTTCCGGAGATATTTTTGATATTTGAATTGCTAATTGCAAGTATTCCGCCATTAGTTTCAACTACGGGACCATTGTGATCTTGTACATTCAAACCAAGAACAGTAAGATTAGATTCGTTCGAAACAATCAAAGATGGCTCGACATTATTATCCAATGAACCATAAATTGCCAATGAATTAATTTCAATCTCAGAATTGGAAATATGAATCGCATTTGACTGATTTGCTGCAATTATATTGATAGATTCGAATGTTTTCTTGTTGGTCAAGTCAGAGTGACCATCAACAGAAATAACCCGAGAGTTCGCAGAATAGGCCGTCAGTGTCATAGTTTGAGTTTCTACAAGAATTTCAATATTGTGCCAACCAACACTCATGTTTGCTGCTTGTAAATTAAGCCATCCATTCTGATCCTGGTTGGTTTGGTTCCAATTCTTTGATTCTATTAATTGCCCATCGACTTGTAACTTTACTACGGTATCATTAAAACCGGTTGCATTTAATTTGATTTTAGCATCCAAATCATCGTTTTCTACAAGTTTGGATTCAACAATTGAAGCAGAATCAATAAAATGTAGCTCAGGAATGAATAGTTTGTTACCATCAAACCTTGCAGTTGCTGAAAACCAACTGTGTTTTGGAATATCATCATTGGTTGAATGAATTTCACCATCTGAACTTTGGACATAATCCCAATTTGCATAATCATAATCAAATGCTGTTGATTGTTGCAGAAATAGTGTTGATCCCGAACCATCCACAACCACCAATGTTACAGGGCTTTCTCCAGTGGTATCTGAACAAGCAAATGATTGAATTCCGTCGAAGCCATCTGGTAATTGAATTGATCCTTGAGCGTATAAGTCAATCCACTCAGGCGTTAAAAGTTCATCATAAACCCAGATTCCAAAGTTTCCATTCTCATCGATTGCAATGAGTTCTTTTGTTCCATCTGAATTGACATCACAAGAAGCTAGAGATGATTCATCATCCCAAACTGCTGGAGCGCTTAAGTATGTCAATTGATCATGGTTTTGGAGGGCCCATAGCGGTGCAAAGGGTTGATCTGAATTTAAATGCCCAACAAAATGTGAATCGTCGATACTGCTATTGAATCCACCGCCAAATCTTGGCAAATCATCTCCGAGAAAATATTGTGGATTGGCGTCCCAAACACTCAAATTGGAATCCAGTGATTGCCAGCCATATCCTCCTTCAAGCATCATTCCATAAGGTGAACGCGCAACTTCAATTCCATTGGTTGAATTTCTAACAAGAAGTGCAGAAGTCACTCCCTCATCACCCCAAGATGTATTATCTTCGCCGAGCACATTACCCTGTAAGTCAACTTCAAGTCGTACTAGAACACTTCCATTAAGTGTTGCATTCTCTAGTGTTAAATCCTGAAGTTGGAGGAATAGCAATGATTCATTCTGAGCCCCTTTATTTGCCAACATACACACACTCGGTAATGCCGGATTAAATCTTGAAATTTTGTTATTTGGATCATCTAAAGTCCAGTTGATTTGACTCCATTCTTCTCCATCCCACGAAATGTGATTACTTGTGTAAGATGATGCATCGTCTAAGCTCCATCTCATCAGTGCAGGGCCAGTCTCATTGCCACCTTCATCGTAAAGTGATTCACAAGTAGCATATCCCGAATAACCATTCAGAGGTAAATTCAGTTGAGGAACTACTGTGTTTGTATCAATATTTCCTCCTCTTAATTCACTATCGCTTTGTGACCAAGAAATCAAGTAAATCTCGTCCATTACTCCAGTATAAGGATTGCCAACCAGGACTTCTGGTTGGAATTCAATTGGATTTCCGACATCGTTGAAGATGAATTCATCTCCTTCATTTGGAACCGTTCCCATCCAAATCTTATCGCCTCCTGCCATGATGAATTGATCCATCTTTGAGTCTCCATAGTTTGTCGAAGAAGCAATATTGGAAAGATTGGTTTTACCATCAAATGTGATCTTTCCTTGAGGAGATTGGCCTAGGCTAAGCTGCATAGATGTTAATCCGAAAGTTGAGATCGGTTGGAATGAGGTCCATTCACCACTTACAATCGAGGAACCCAAATCATCAGGGTTCCAAGAAAACTCATACTTCCCATCAACGATGGACGTTGAAATTGATCCAGCATCGTCGATTGAGTCTGAAAACAAGAGGAGAGAATTTCCAGAGGCAATTGTTTGGAAGTTATTTGTGGAATCTGGCATTCTTGAACTCAAGAGATGAAATCCAGTACTCATGTTAGTAGTATTTAAAAACAGATTTCCTTCAGTATCATTACTCAATGTAATTGGTTCGTCATCAATCATCCATTCAATTGCTCCACCATCATTTACAGTAACATCGTTCAGAGTATAGTTGATTTGAACTTGATCGCCGATTTCGACCGTTGAGGAGTGATGGTGAGTGATTGAAGGCTCATCTAGCTGCAAATCTCCACCTTCAACTTGAATTCCAACACCTCGAGGCATTAATGTTAGATCGTTGATAGAAACTCTTTGGTTGATAGTTCCATACATGTCCTTAATTCTAATTGTTGGGGCTCCACCAACTATTGCTGAATCTTCAACATTTAATTGTCCAGTTGAATTGATTACCAATCCATTCCAATGGCTTTGATTGTCAGTTGGGTCTTCGATTATCGTGACATTCTTCATTATTAAAATACCATTGACTGTAATCTGAACATCATCATGAATCCAAAGCAAACAATCCTCAATTGTCAATCTACCAGTTTCATCAATAACAAGATTCTGTGCAAGTTGGAACACTGTACCTTCTTCATCGACCATCGCTACCGGACCTAATCCTCTATTAGCGAGATCTTGGATATTGGTATCTTCTCCTGCGATTACATACCATTGTTCTGGCATTGGTTCGGGTTCAACCAATGGATTCAAATCAGTCATCAACATAATACTAACCATCAGAATTGCACTTAGAGTCATCCGTTTTGCTTTACGACGTGATTCGATAATTTTCCTTAGTGGGTGAGTGGAATTGAGGGGTTGTGGGGGGCTCTTCTCTAGACCGTGGGTAACCATAAGGCGGGTGAGAGATAAAAGCAATATAGTATTACCGGTTCTAATTTAACAATTTATCTAAATTATGTATATTGACAGTATTTTATATTATACAAGCGTTATTTTTATATTCCATTTCCTTGGAGGAAATATCAATTCTCAAATGAAACAATGGAAGATTTCGCATTTATGGAAGACCTTTTGTTCATTTAGTGATTGGTTTACTTCAAATCATTTTGTTGTCTTAATTTCATTTGATATCAGAGAAGTTGGGGCAAACCCTCGCTTGCGCTAAAAAGACGAATTTAAATGACTCTGGACGGAAAAACAGAATCAATATTTCTCATGGAAGTTATTACTGGGATCGAATCGCATGAGTTTCTGCTAAATATGTATCTTTTACATCAATAATTACACCTTCGTGATCAGACGAAAAAATAGGAGAATCTGTTTCTAAACTCCCATTTATTATTAAAAACGAAATAATGAAGAAATGATATTGTATTTGTGATGTTGTAAGATTATGAGTAGTCGCATTTAACCAATCTCCTGCGCTTTGATAATCAGGATATAACAAGGTTACTAACTCCAAATGATTCTTTGACTGGTATGAAAACCCTGTGTAATTTCCAAAATCAATAAATTCGAATATTCCGTTCCCATCTTGGACTTTTCCACGATCATGACCTTCATTGATTACCAGCACATTCTTTGGCAGTACTCTATTTTCAGATAATTCAAATACCAAACTTGTTCCTGTCGTGGAAAGAATGAGGATAATTACGAAACCCATCGCCTTACTCGGGTTGGTTCAAACATCGACATAAACTCCACCAGTTAAATCAAAGACTGAATTTGAATGTACGGATTGTGGCTGGAAAAACTGTAAAGTTGATGATGAGTAAGTTGGCGCTATGCCAATATTTGATGTAGGTAAGAGTCCATAATAAACTGGTACTTCTGCATTGTTCAACTGATTCAACCAATGATTGAAATCAGGAGCTATTGGTGAATAATAAAAAATCACATTCTGATTTGCGGGATATACTGTTACGCCACAACATGAATATAAATTGAACGATGCAGATCCAGTATAGTTCATATAAGATTGAGAAGTTCCAGTTAATGTATCTGTTTGAATTAAAGTCATTGTTAAATCGCCGTCCGTCCCAAATATACTTGAAAAGGCAATTAACCCTATTTTATGAGACCCTATGCCCTGAGTGTTGCTAAATAGGTCTGAAGTGATTATTATTGGTGTAGGAAGAGTGATATCGCTAGCTCCAACATTTGATACTAATAACCCATTGTTTATTCCCTGAGTTTGATCTGCATAGTGAATCGAAAAAGCAATTGGATTTGTAAATGAGGCAGGCGGGGAAGCTACCCATGGAATATTTCCCCAACAATTATAACTTGATACACTGCCTGCCATTAGTGATGAATATTTGTAGTCGAAGTATTCTTCTGCATGAGGGTCACCCATCTCAGCACCTGAGTCTATTACTTGCCCTTCAGGACAAATGGGTCCGCCAGTTACATTTTTTCCACCGTAGATCCCGTTAGAATGACTGAATCCCATTGTGTGCATTAACTCATGAGTTAATACTTGTGCATGCCAACCGAGCATCTCATTGTTTGGGACATTCATTAATTCTCTATATACATCAGATGCAACCCAAAAAGAACTTATTTCAGTGCTTGTTGCAGTCGCTGATCTAGAATACCCACACCCTAATCGGATGTTTTCATTAATATCAATAATCAAATCATCATATGATACTGTGACCGTTGCATCAAGTCTATTGAAGAAAAAGCCTTGGACATCAAAATATTGCCAATATGGATTGTTTGTTGATGGGCTTGGGCTTCTAGGAACAACAGTGTATTGTTCGGAGTTATCGCAATCCAAGGTGGGATATATGGATAGGATGTTTTGAACATGCACAATTTGGGTCAATACAATTGTTGTATTCAAATTCCATCTCGTTAATACATCTGCTTTACCCACTTCAGTACAAATCAACCAAGGATCTTCATGCTCATAGAAAGCTCCAAGACGATAGAAGTTGTAAGAGAATTGATTAGTTGTACCTTGATTATACATCAGAGTTTTCTCTCCTAGACCATATGTCCATCCATTTGAATATGATGGGCTGTAACCAATATTTGAATAATGTGAGCCATAAGTTGTAGTGTTATTAGCGTGTATTTGAAATGCTTCTTGATTAGAAATGGCAATATGGCCCACTAAATACAAATCAAACTCATAAACACCGTTATTTTCCATTATCGATAGAGAGCCTTTTGAAGTTCCGGTAGATTCTTCAAGAACATATTGCCTATAATTTCCAACTGTTATCTCTAAATCACAAGCACCTGTAGAGACGGAAAGTGTACTAGAGAAGAGGAATGTTTGACCAGTTACAGGCAACAAAATTTCAAATGATTGTCCATTATTCAGGCCAAAGTAGATAGATTCCAATGATGAACTGTCATCCCAATTAATGCCGCTATCCTCAATAATAATTAATGGTTGCATATTAAGGTTTGGATTTTCTTCTAAAGTGTTCAAGTCATCAATTTGATTTGTTATTAAACTATTTTCAAGGGCTGATGCCGTATTTGAAAACAACAAGAGTACTAAGAACAAATATGCAGGACCTCTAGTAAAAATTCTTTTCATATGTCACGCAAATCATCCTTGTATATATTAGTTGCTCTGAATGATATTAATATTTTGCTCTACTAAAAATAAAGCCTTCATTCAAAGAGTTGTTGATCAACCAGTCTGGAATATATTTTTAGTGTTGTAAATTTTCAGAATACTGAATAACTATATTCTGCTCCATTGTGCAATAACTTGAGGTTTTATGAAACACTTTTGGCATAAGCGTTAGACCTATCATGGCGAAAATTGATTTGCACGAATAGTTATTGAAAACTTCGAATTGGCTGAGCAATTCTAACGCTCCAGTACGAGCATCTTTTTCTCTGATACCGTACATAATGACTTGGAACTTCCGTACAGATGTTTAGAATCATTTGAGCACCATTGTGATAACTCAATATACAGGGGAGTGGTGGGGAAAATGATGAAGCTAAAAATTACTTGTTTCATCGTACTTTTTTTAATGGTCTCAGTGAATCTGCTCAATACTGACAATTTATCATTTGCTCAATCTTTGGAAGATGAAGAAACTCTAAAAGAAGTTATTGTTTCTTTGAACAGCACCAATATCCCTGGTTTCCAAGAGGGCTCAATTTTCACCGATACAACACTCTCTTCTGGAGAACGCCACACCTGCGCTATTCTTGATGATGGATCTGTAAGTTGTTGGGGATACAATGGGCAAGGCCAACTTGGAGATGGAACGACTACTAATAGAACTACACCTACTCAAACACTGAGTCTTGGAACTGGAAGAACTGCAGTTGCAATTTCTTCTGGAGGTGAAAACACCTGCGCAATTCTCGATGATGGAACAGTAAGTTGTTGGGGATGGAATGGTAATGGCCAACTTGGAGATGGAACTAATACTCAAAGAAATACACCGACTCAAACATCGAGTCTTGGAATTGGAAAAACTGCTGTTGCAATCTCTTCAGGACTAGCTCATACCTGCGCCATTCTTGATGATGGATCTGTAAGTTGTTGGGGATACAATATTTATAGCGGACTTGGAGATGGAACTACTGCGAGTCGATACACACCTACTCAAACATCGAGTCTCGGAACTGGAAGAACTGCAGTTGCAATCTCTTCTGGACAATCCCACACCTGCGCTATTCTTGATGATGGGTCTGTAAGTTGCTGGGGAGCGAATCATCAGAGACAACTCGGAGATGGAACTAATACTCATGGAACTACACCTACTCGAACATCTAGTCTTGGAACTGGAAGAACTGCAGTTGCAATCTCTACTGGAATGCACCACACCTGCGCTATTCTTGATGATGGAACTGTTAGTTGTTGGGGATGGAATATATATGGCCAACTTGGAGATGGAACTACTACTAATCGAGGCACACCGACTCAAACATCGAGTCCTGGAACTGGAAGAACTGCAGTTGCAATCTCTTCTGGATATCAGCACACCTGCGCTATTCTTGATGATTCATCAGTAAGTTGTTGGGGATTAAATCATGTTGGCCAAATTGGAGATGGAACGACGACGACTCGAAACACACCTACTCAAACATCGAGTCTTGGAAATGGGAGAACGGCGGTTGCAATCTCTTCTGGAAAATACTACACCTGCGCCATTCTTGATAATGCATCTATAAGTTGTTGGGGATGGAATGATTATGGCCAACTTGGAGATGGAACTAATATTCAAAGAAATACACCGACTCAAACATCGAGTCTTGGAACTACCGCAAACCCACGAACGGCTGCACTTTCTGAACGTGATTTCGATGGTGATGGTATTCTGAATATTTTTGATGTCCATCACAATTTGACCTATAGTGAAATCACTATCTCTTCTGGAGGAAGTCACACATGCGCCATTCTTGATGATGGAACTGTAAGTTGTTGGGGAAAAAATTACAATGGCCAACTTGGAGATGGAACTGGAGGAGATTATACTAATGATTACAACCGAAACACACCTACTCAAACATCAAATCTTGGAACTGGAAGAACTGCAGTTGCAATCTCTTCTGGAGACAGGCATACTTGCGCCATTCTTGATGACGGGTCTGTAAGTTGCTGGGGAAACAATGATGGTGGCCAACTTGGAGATGGAACGACTACTCAAAGAAACACACCTACTCAAACATCGAGTCTTGGAACTGGGAGAACTGCAGTTGCAATCTCTTCAGGAGGCTACCACACCTGCGCTATTCTTGATGATGCATCTGTAAGTTGTTGGGGAAGTAATAGCGATGGCCAACTTGGAGATGGAACGAGTACTAATCGAAACACACCTACTCAAACATCGAGTCTTGGAACTAATCGAGGCGCAGTTGCAATCTCTACTGGACAATACCACACCTGCGCCATTCTTGATGATGGATCTGTAAGTTGTTGGGGAGACAATAGTTCTGGCCAACTTGGAGATGGAACTAGTAATAATAATCGATACACACCTACTCAAACATCGAGTCTTGGAACTGGAAGAACTGCAGTTGCAATCTCTTCTGGAACCGCTCCTCATACCTGCGCTATTCTTGATGATGCATCTGTAAGTTGTTGGGGCGATAATTCCGGTGGGCAACTTGGAGATGGAACTACTACTGATAGAAACACACCGACTCAAACATCGAGTCTTGGAACTGGAAGAACTGCAGTTGCAATCTCTTCTGGATTCTGGCACACCTGCACTATTCTTGATGATGGTTCTGTAAGTTGTTGGGGAAGCAATTACAACGGTCGACTTGGAGATGGTACTACTACTACTCGAAACACACCTACTCAAACATCTAGTCTTGGAACTGGAAGAACTGCGGTTGCAATTTCTTCTGGAGGCTCTCACACCTGCGCAATTCTTGATAATGCATCTGTAAGTTGTTGGGGATTAAATCACGTTGGCCAACTTGGAGATGGAACTACTACTGATCGAGGCACACCTACTCAAACATCGAGTCTTGGAACGAATCGAACGGCTCTTATTGTTGATGGCGATACAGATGGTGACGGGACATTAGATTATTTTGACGATTTCCCAAACAATAGTATTCGAAGTATTGCATGTACTTCTAGACAATACGGGAGATATGTTTGTGTTGATGCTCCTGCTGGAAAATATGTACCTTCAAATGGTGCAATGTATGCAACTGACTGTTCAGCAGGAACCTACCAAGCATTGACTGGTCAAACTTCTTGCGATGATGCTGATGCTGGATATTACGTTGCAACAATAGCACAATCCAGTCAAATTGCTTGCCCAACTGGAACTTACCAGGCTAACACAGGACAGACTTCCTGTAATGATGCTGATGCTGGTTACTATGTTGCAACAACGGCACGAACAAGCCAAATTGCTTGTTCAGCAGGAACCTATCAGGCTTTGACTGGTCAGGCCTTTTGTGATGATGCTGATGCTGGCTACTATGTTGCAATATCCGCACAATCCAGTCAAACTCCTTGCGCAACTGGAACTTATCAGGTAAACACAGGTCAGACTTCCTGTGATTATGCTAATGCTGGTTACTATGTACCAACTACCGCACAAATAAGTCAAACGGCTTGTGCAATAGGAACCTATCAAGCATTAACTGGTCAAGCCTCGTGCATCGATTCTGATACTGGACATTATGTTCCAACAACGGCACAACCCAATCAAATCCCTTGCGCAATAGGAGCCTATCAGGCTTTGACTGGTCAAGCCTCTTGTGATGATGCAGATGCTGGGCATTATGTTGCAACAGCAGCACAACCCAATCAAATCCCTTGCGCAATAGGGACCTATCAGGCTTTGACTGGTCAAGCCTCTTGTGATGATGCTGATGCAGGTTACTATGTCTCATTCACAGCACAATCCGTTCAAACCGCTTGCGCAATCGGAACCTACCAAGCATTGACTGGACAGGCTTCCTGTGATGATGCAGACGCAGGGCATTATGTTGAACAATCAGGTCAATTAAATCAACTTGAATGCCTTGCAGGAACCTATCAACCGGATATAGGACAATCTTCCTGTATTTCTGCAAGCATCAACTTCTATGTTCCCCTTGATGGCGCTATTGAACAGACAGCATGCCCGCACAAAACTTCAACCATAGAGATTGGTTCGAAATTTGAGAGTGATTGTGTTAGCGACTCGGACGAGAATGGAGCGTTTGACGCTGATGCAAAGCAAATGCGTATGGTTCTCATCGCTGTCGTTCTCCTACTTGTCATAGTTTCAGTTATTACAGCGTTGGTGATGAGATCTGGGAAAGAAGATGAAGAGAGTATTTGGCATCAAGAAGATTATCTCATTGATTAAGTTGTACAGCACCATGGTATTTGCGGCTAGTATTCCGGTACGAGCACTAGTATTGATTATTGATAATCTCGTGCTCGCACCGACCTTAGTTTTCATTTTTTGGGTTTGAAATAGGTGAGTTTTATTACACTCGCGGGTATTTTTTCTCACTTAGTGCCGTTTTTATGATTGCGCGCCTCCTTCATAGGCCGACTCTCATTGAAGAGACTTGATGACAACCCCTAGTGGCGTGGCCAATCTGAATTCCGAATATATCGCTTGGTTCAAAGGGACTGGTATGAATGATGTTGCATCCATTGGTGGTAAAGGAGCATCGCTTGGTGAGATGTATTCCTCCTTGACCGAGAAAGGAATCCCAATTCCAAACGGTTTTACTGTCACTGTGGATGCCTATGCAGAATTTGTTGATTCCGAAATAGACTCGATGCGATGGAGTGGAGTTTCAGAAGCTGAAGGATTACCTGGATTACGAGATTTGGTAATGAAGGCGTCTACTCTAAGAGGTGCAATTCATGCATGCTTTGAGGGTGCAGATACTTCAGATCATTTGGAAATGCATTCCAGAACATTTCTCGCTCGGTCTCTTATCCTAAAGAGCGTCGTTCCCGCTTATGTTGAAGAACAAATTGAGAAAGGTTACAGTGCTCTGTGCGATGAATACGGACCTGGAGTGGATGTTGCTGTTCGTTCATCAGCAACAGTTGAAGATTCGGTTGATGCATCCTTTGCTGGGCAATATGATTCATATCTCAATATTACTGGTCCGAGAGGTGTTGTGTTTCATTGGAAAAAGTGTATTGCCAGTTTATTCACGGAACGTGCAGTCGCATACCAAGTAGACAGGGGAATGAACCCCCTTGATGCATCGTTGGCAGTAGTTGTAATGAAAATGGTTCGATCCGATATGGCTTCGTCAGGTGTAATGTTCACTATAGATCCCGATTCAGGCCATGCCGGCATTATTCATATCTCTTCTTCATATGGATTAGGGGAACTTCTAGTCCAGGGTAGTATCTCTCCCGACGGTTTCCTCGTTTGGAAAAAGGGGCTTGAGCAAGGGCTACCTGCAATTGTACAGCGCCACCTCGGTGGTAAAGAAGAGAAGATGATTTACGGCGAGGATTCGGAAACAAAAACCGTGGATGTTCCACTCAAAGATAAATTGATATTCTCATTGGAACGTTCCGAAGTCCTAACACTTGCTGAAATGGCACTTACTATCGAAGCACATTATCAAATGCCGATGGATATCGAGTGGGCTAAGGATGGAGTCAGTGGAGAATTATTTATTGTTCAAGCAAGACCTGAAACAGTTCACGCCAAAGAGAATACATCGATTCTTACTCGCTACCATATGAATCCAAAGTTAGTGAAAAAATTACATTCTAATGGCTCGGTTTTGGGAACAGGTCAAGCTGTAGGAAAGAGGATTGGAGGTGGAATGGTTCGACAATATCAGAACTATGAATCGGTAATCTCTAGCAAGCGTGGCCTGCGAGATCGGTTGGCTGCAGGTGTAGAACTAACCGAACTTAGTTGGGCGGATAGAGTCTTCGAGCAGGGTGATGTTCTAGTTACTGAAATGACCACTCCAGATTGGGAACCAATGATGAAGCAAGCCTCACTGATTATTACTCGTAAAGGGGGAAGAACAAGCCACGCTGCTATCATAGCACGAGAATTCGGAATACCGGCCATCGTTGGAGCAACAGATGTTATGCATCTCTTAGATGATGGAATGCTGGTTACTGGTTCGTGTGCCGAAGGAGATACAGGAATAATATACAAAGGAGAGCAACCGTTTGAAATTGAAGAGATCATTATCGATACCAATCAGAAACTGAAAACAAAAATAAAATTGAATGTTGGTTTTCCTACCAAGGCACTTGCTGATTCAATGCTACCGGTAGATGGAGTAGGACTTGCCCGTATCGAATTTATTCTATCAGCAGAAGTGGGTATTCATCCGATGGCATTAGTTCACCATGATTCATTAATAGAATATGTTGAAACTGGAGTAATTCCTAGAAAACTGCTGCCATTCAAACGCGGTCTTGAACGTACCAATGGACGAGATAGGTCGGAATTAATCAGAGAGATTTCGGAAAAGAGTCGAAACTCTGCAAATCCTAAATCTCTGTTTGTTGACGAACTAAGAGAGGGCGTTGGACTAATTTGTGCGGCTTTCTATCCTAGGCCAGTGCTGGTTAGGCTCTCGGATTTCAAATCTAACGAATACAGAGAACTTCTCGGTGGTGAAATATTCGAACCGATTGAAGAAAATCCGATGATTGCATGGAGGGGTGCGAGTCGATATGTTGATCCAAGATTCTCAGATGCATTCGAATTAGAATGTAAAGCATTGCAAGGTGTTCGTCACGATATGGGACTGGATAACCTTCAGTTGATGATTCCGTTCTGCCGTTCACCTGAAGAGGGCGTTGCAGTAAAGAAAATTCTAGAGAGTCGAAAACTCGGATCTAAGGATGGTGTGCCCCTGTTCATCATGGTCGAATTGCCTTCGAATGTAATAGAGGCGGAACGCTTTATTGAAGAGATGGAACTCGATGGCGGTTCGATTGGAACCAATGATCTTGTTCAGACTGTTTATGCGGTAAGTAGGGACGACTTAGAGGGATATTTACATCCAGTTGATGCAAGGTCATCAGCTGTCAAAACGATGGTGAAGAGAACGATTGAAATTTTTAAAGAAAAAGGAATCGAAATCGGAATTTGTGGTCAGGCGCCTTCGGATCACCCGGAAGAATATCCACCATTCCTTATCGAATGTGGAATCACTTCAATTTCTGTTACTCCAGATACTGCAATAGCAGTCAGGATTGCGGTTGATAAGGCTGAGAAAGAACTCGCACTTAGTAATCTTGGCGAGTGAGGATTATCTCATCATATAGTTGTCAACCCTTGACATTTTCCGACCATACATGGTAGGTGGTCTGCATTATCACTCCTACAGCACTAACAGTTGGAAATCATATTAAGTGTGTCCCTTGATACTTAACGGTTTAATTATTACACCGCCGTAGTAATGCTATGCCAGCCGTAATATGTGGATATTTTAGGTCTCCGTTCACACCCGCCAAAAAAGGAGATTTAGCAAATACTAGACCAGATGACATAGCGGCCGAAGTCGTAAAAGGTTTGATTGAAAAAACTGGAATCGATCCAAATCTGATTGAAGATTTGATTCTGGGTTGTGCTTTTCCCGAAGCAGAACAAGGTTTCAATTTAGGACGGATGCTATCCTTCCTCAGCGAGTTACCACCTACAGTAGCAGGGGTAACTGTCAATCGATTTTGTGGTTCTTCAATGCAAGCAATTCATGATGCCGCCGGTAGAATCGCTATGGGTTCAGGAGATGCATTTATCGCAGGAGGGGTCGAATCTATGACAAGAATTCCAATGTCTGGTTTCAATCCAATGCCGAATCCAAAACTCGCTGCAGAGATGCCAGAAGCTTACACAAACATGGGTCTAACTGCTGAGAATCTCGCTACTATTTATGAAATCGAACGGGAAACTCAAGAGAAGTTTGCTGTTGAAAGCCACCTCAGGGCGGCTAATGCTGACTTCTCTGATGTCATAATACCAATAACCACTGCCGAAGGAGTCGTATCAACAGATGGCTGTATTAGACCTGCTTCCAATGTAAGTTCTCTTGCTAGACTGAGCCCTGTTTTCAAAGCGGATGGTAGTGTGACAGCGGGTACTTCTTCACCACTCACAGATGGTGCTGCCTTTGTCCTCATTTGCAGTGAAAAATTCGCCCTCGAACAAGGCCTCAAGATTCTTGCTTCTATAGAATCAACTGCTGTATCCGGTTGTTCCCCTGAAATAATGGGGATAGGTCCAGTTGCTGCATCTCAAAAAGCACTGGCTAGAGCAGGTGTCAGTTTGAAAGATATCGATGTGATCGAACTTAATGAAGCATTTTCAGCACAATCTCTTGCGGTTATTGAAGAACTTGGACTAGATACCTCCAAGGTCAATATCGATGGTGGTGCTCTCGCACTTGGACATCCACTTGGAGCCAGCGGTGCAAGAATAGTTGGACGTGCTGCAACAATACTCACTAGAAATAAGGCTGATATTGCACTTGCAACCATGTGCATAGGCGGTGGCCAAGGAATTGCCACAGTACTCAGGAGGGTTGAATGATGGTAATAGAACTACAATCACCTATGATTCCAAGCGAACTGAGGAACCATGGTCATATCAACAAAGTTGCAGTTATTGGAAGTGGAGTCATGGGTGCGGGTATTGCCGCCCATTGCGCAAATGCAGGTTGTGATGTCTTGCTATACGACATAGTTCCCAAAGACGCTACTGATAGGTCAATCATTGCTCGAGAAGCAATAGCACGAATGAGCAAAAGTAATCCTGAAACTCTGATGCATCCCTCCAATTCTCAACGAATACGTCCAGTTAATCTTGAAGATGATTTACATCTTCTCAAAGATAGAGACTGGGTATTAGAAGTTGTAGTAGAACGTCTTGATATCAAACATAGCATCTATTCCAATATTGAGCAACATCTTTCTAAAAACGCAATTTTGTCCTCAAACACATCAACAATTCCAAGGTCATCTCTTGTCAAAGGCATGAGTCCATCCTTAGCTTCAAGATTCTTAATTACACACTTTTTCAATCCCCCGCGCTATCTTCCTCTGCTAGAATTAATTGTCGGAGAGGAAATAGAAGAGGATATTTTCCACAG
>Ga0308021_10000226_pt1 | contig 26694 bp, 25 predicted proteins | sample Neamet351_FD_201296 | JGI IMG/M metagenome (GOLD analysis project Ga0308021, IMG submission 201296) | Marine microbial communities from water near the shore, Antarctic Ocean - #351 | ecosystem: Environmental > Aquatic > Marine > Unclassified | place: Southern Ocean | collected 2014-10-02
CCGGCTGCACTGATTGCTGTTTTCTAAAGGGACATAAAAACTTGTCCTGTCTCCCGCCCAGACGAGATAAACTGTGGGTCCATTAAAGCCCAGAGAAAACCATAGCAATGAAACAATGCACCCAGTGCGGAAAGTGTTGCCTTCTCTATAGTGACGGCGGTTTATCCGCCAGCGCTGAAGATATTGAAGCCTGGGAAACCTTCAACCCTTCTATCGCAGAATATGTGGTGGACGGTAAGATTTGGATGGACCCGGAGAGCGGCGAACAACTTACGCGCTGTCCTTGGTTAGAACTTCTTCCCGCGAACTCAACTAGCGCTCCTGATAAATACGGGTGCAGTATTTATCAGGAGCGCCCCGAGGACTGCCGGCACTACCCTACTTCCATTGCCGAGATGGTTCGTGACGGGTGTGAGATGATCGAAGTGAGCGACCTCAACGCACCGGGGCAGGCACAGAAAACACTGGACCGACTTATGTCTGACAGTCGCCCCCCCGCACAGCGAGCAAAGCCATACTCATCAGATAAGCCAGTGCGTCATGGATAATAAGGAATTGTTGGACGCCATCAATCAGGTAATGCCTTATGGTAAGTACAAGGGACGTCAGCTCCTGGACCTTCCCGAGCCCTATCTGGTGTGGTATCACGGTAACGGCTTTCCTCAGGGCAAGCTGGGTACACAACTGGCTTTGATCTACGAAGTTAAACGCAATGGGTTGGAGGGCATGTTAAGGCGTTTTCAGATGTAGCACCCGGGGCGCAGTATTGGTTACTACTGCCTCTGGATCGAACTCGATATATAAGCAATTCTCTACGAGGAACCCAAATGCGGCGGCTATTGCCTACACCACACTGGTCAATATGCTTACGTTTATCAATCAAATCTCGTACCATCTCAGCTTTCTCGTAAAATCACATTCGCGTATTAGTGCTTTGTGTGCCACAGATTGGTTTAGGCAGTGGAGCTATGGAGTGGCTTTGTTTCGCTAGCCGTCAATAGCGCGGCCACCCGTAGTTCCAATTTATGGATTAGGTATAGGGCATATAAACAGTCTGTTGCGGCCCTACTGATTGAATGATACACCGCCATGACCGTTGATGTATTCAACCACTGCTTATGTCAATCTGCGTCAATTGATTTGTGAGTGCCCCTTGTCGTTATATCTTTTATACTTTCCCCAATAAAGGTCATCAATACGGAGCAAAGAATGCCTGAGCTGCAACGTTTCCAAGCCGACAATGATATTGACACTATCTACGAAGGCCTTCTGCAAGATGGCGGGGTTATCGTCGATGACTTACTCAATAAGACGCTATTAGGGCAATTGAACAGCGAAGTTGATCCTCTGCTCGCCGCTGCCGATCCAGCCCACAAACACCTAAATCCAGCTCTCGATTTTTTCTTTGGCGACAAAACACGTCACGTAACCGGCCTAGCTGGGAAATCACCCAATTTTGCCGAGAACGTCATGTTGCACCCGGTTTACCAAGGTCTTTGCGAACGCGTACTACTACCCAATTGCGCCGACTATATCCTCAACCTCGCTCACATCATGGACCGCGGCGGCGGCGCGCAACGCCAGATATTCCATCGTGATGAAGACATCTGGGTGCACATGCCCACTGAGCGCCCTGAACTCCAGCTGGCCAGCATCGTCGCCATGGTCGACTTTACCCGAGATAACGGAGCCACCGCCGTAGTGCCCGGTAGTCACAGGTGGCCGCGAGGCAGAAAGCCCCAGGAAGATGAGCTTGCCTACGCAGAAATGCCGGCCGGCTCTGCGGTGATTTACCTTGGATCTACAGTCCATGCCGGCGGCACCAACACTCTCGCCGACTTCTGGCGCAGGGGGATCCATATGAGTTTTTGTCTGGGCTGGCTGCGCACTGAAGAAAACAACCTTTTGGCAACACCGCCTGAAATGGCGCTAAACCTGTCTGTGCGGGCACAGCAACTGCTAGGCTATGGTGTGCACGATGCCATAGATGATTTGGGTGGATATCTGGGTATGGTAGATATGCGGGATCCCGGCGTCCTTCTGCGTGAAGGTAGCCTGATATGACTGGTGCCGGTACTAATATAAACCTATATTCGGTACAAGATTAACTTGAACACCCCGCGCACTAGCAGCTTGGATCGCCCACGCTAGAACCTGCTTTTGCACGGAAGAAAAAGACTAGCGCCGCGCAAAACAATGGTGTCATAAGTAACCATGGAAGCTGGCCCTGCAAGCTAATGGTGCGGCTATTGTATTCAAACAGCGTGGGATTGAACCAGGGGCCTGTCGGAGCAAGAGGAGCCCATGACAGTGACATACCCTCCGCGAGCTGGTCATGATAAAGAAACATCTCTACTAGGACATTCTGACCAAGGAACCATACCAGCAGAGTAAAGAACGCACCCCAATGCCAGCGCATGAATACAGTCGCTGGATTACCGATAAATATATGCACAAGAAAGAGTCCAAACAAACAAAAGGAGCCTGCGTCTGCAAGCGAGTTGAGAAGCCAATTCAGATGAATGGGAATAGCCGTGCTAAGCGCTGCTGCGCGGCGAACGTCGACAGGGTCACCGGCGACCCACCCGTATGTAAACCAAAGCTCCCAGCCAATGGCGCAGGCAAGAAATGATACGACGTACACCGGGATAACCCACTGCGGTATGCGCCGCAGCTTGTGAAGTATGGGTATCATCAGCAGCGGAATGAGAGAGCTGCAATAGACGACAGTTACTAATTTTATATGCTCTGGACTCAAAAAGTTCTCTTCAGCTGAATACTTTTAATAGATCTTAGTTATTTTATTGGTATCCGCAAGTCAATCTTCTCAGTGAGCCATAATTTGCAATTGAAGGAGCAGCTATTTCATTCCGTTTTAGCGCTTTTTAAAGCCGTAACGGACCGGCATAGACTTCAAACCTCCAACAAAAATTGCTTGTACCCACTGCGGATCGCCATCGAACTCGATCCACTCTAAACGTGATAATAGCTCTTTGAAAAACACCTCTGTTTCAAGTATCGCTAAATGCTGCCCCAGGCACATATGGCCACCATAGCCAAATGCCAGCTGATTGCGATTGTCTCGCTCGAGGTCAAAAACGTTGGGGTTTTCGATAGCGTCCTCGTCACGATTTGCGCTGGGATACCATAGCGCAAGGCTTTCTCCGGCCTTAATCGTTTGACCTTGAAATTGGGCATCCTCGGTAGCAGTACGCATCATGTGACGAACCGGAGAAGTCCAGCGAATCATTTCTTTGGCGGCACTTTTGCACAGCTCAGGATGATTCTTCAGTTTTTTAAACTGCTGGGGAAATTCCATCAGCGCCTTCATACCTCCACCGATAGTCGCCGACGTAGTATCGTGACCCGCGGTAGCAGTAATGGTGAAATAGCTAATTTGGTCCAGCGCGTCCATCGGTTCACCGTCAACCACTGCGTTGGCCAGTACCGTGGCCAAATCGTCACGGGGATTGCTTTTGCGATCCTCTACAACGCCCGTAAAATAATTGAAGAAATCCATAATGACAGCCAAACCATCCTCGCTTTCATCGCCGCGACTGAGATTGGGGTCCTGACCACCGAACAATTCCTGAGTTAATTTCAGCATCATTCCCTCCTCTTCAGGCACCACTCCCAGGATAGACATGATAATTCTCAAGGGGAAGAGCAAGGCAATGTCTTTGACAAAATCACACTGACCACCCATGGCCTCCATCTTGTCGACATACTCTTTTGCGATGTTCTCTACCATCGGTGTGAGATTGGCTATGGGGTTGGGCTTAAACCAATCGCGAGTAACATTTCGCAGCTTGCGGTGCTTTGGATTATCCATGTGGATTAGGGTTTCAAAGCCATTCGGGGTGCCAAATTTCTCCATCAGCGCCTTTTCAAATACTTCGTGCAGAATGATCGCCCTAGGGTTGTTGATAAATTTGTCGTTCTGCTGGCTAATGTACTTAATATCTTCATGCTTGGTCATCACCCAAAACGGTCTAAAATCGGGGTGCTCAAACAAGCTCACCGGATTATTTTCACGCAAATAACGAAAGAGCTCATACATCGATTTTTCATCACCCATGATGGCGGGGTTTACTATGTCCTGTGTTCTATTCATCGCGGTATCCTAACTCGATATTGAGGCTGCTATCGGCTTGTGTCCATTGAGTGGCGTTCTTCGGGATAACAAGTTAACGTATCAGTAACGCTGTTCCCTATCTTTATTTGACATTTAGTTGTTAACACCACGTATATTAACCGTAAGCAAATACATACTAGGACTTTAACTGTGTCAATATTAGCCGAATCACTCAATGTCTTCGACGAGCCACTGTCACCCTGTGGAGAGGATCCCCTCACCGGCTTTTTTCGCGACGGCTGTTGTAACACTAGCGACAGCGATACGGGTTCGCACACAATTTGCGTGCGGATCTCCGCCCAATTTCTCCAATTCTCGCGCTCCCTTGGCAACGATTTGACCACCCCACGCCCTGAGCTTGGGTTCGCCGGGCTTAAGCCGGGTGACCGGTGGTGCCTATGTGCGTCGCGCTGGCTGGAAGCCTATGAGCACCAGATGGCGCCCAGGGTTTTTCTGACCCGCACCCACAAGCGAGCTCTGGGGGTGGTTTCTTTGAAACTTCTGCGCCAATATGCGGCTGACCTCAACTAACTCAGTACCAGATGGTGACTCTTATCTCCCAATAGGGAAAGCCATGCGCAGCTACTTCGATCGTGTATAGTCAGACCAATAATTCGATCACTAGAGACGGTCATTAATGACCCTACCTCGCTCTCCAGAAGATAGACGTCGATGGAAAAAGACCAACTAGATATTTTTCGCCAGACCCTGGTATCTCTCAGAGATGAGACCGATCAGCTAATTAACGACAGCAGCGATGCCGCCGGCACGGTGACACTTGACCAATCTAAAGTTGGCCGTCTGTCCCGCATGGATGCCCTACAAGCTCAGCAGATGGCACAAGAAACAGCGCGCCGAAGGCAGATACAGCTGAAGAAAATCGACGGTGCCTTGCGTCGCATGGATACTGGAGAATATGGATACTGCCTCATCTGCGAGGAAGAGATCGTCCTGGCCAGGCTAAAATTTGATCTAGCAACCACACGTTGTATAAAGTGTGTGGATGACTAACTACAAGCCAAGTTTTTCTTCAACCATATCAAAAAATAAGGACGTCAACACAATGACAGAGACCTACACACCGCCCAAAGTATGGACATGGGACAGCGAAAGCGGAGGTAGATTTGCCAACATAAACCGCCCTACGGCGGGGGCGCAATTCGAAAAAGAGCTGCCGGTTGGCAAGCACCCCCTGCAACTGTACTCGCTGGCGACTCCCAACGGAGTAAAGGTGACCGTATTGCTGGAAGAGCTATTGGCAATAGGAAAGACCGAGGCCGAATACGATGCCTATCTGGTCAATATTAGCGAGGGTGCTCAGTTTGGCAGTGGGTTTGTTTCGGCAAACCCCAATTCAAAGATTCCAGCACTGGTTGATAGGAGCACAACGCCGCCCACCCGGGTGTTCGAATCCGGGGCCATTATGCTGTATTTAGCGGAAAAATATGCTGCCTTCATTCCCACCGACCCCTCCCAGCGCGCGGAGTGCCTATCGTGGTTATTCTGGCAGATGGGTAGCGCGCCCTTTCTCGGCGGTGGTTTTGGCCACTTCTACGCCTACGCCCCGGAGAAGTTTGAATACCCCATTAACCGCTATGCCATGGAGGTGAAACGGCAGCTCGACGTATTGGACAAAAACCTGGCCTCGCGGCGCTACCTGTGTGGCGATGACTACAACATCTCAGATATGGCCAACTGGGCCTGGTACGGCGTGCTAATAACCGGAACCATCTATGAGGCGCAAGAGTTCCTTGATGTTGCTTCCTACAAAAATGTCGCGCGTTGGGCCACAGAAATTGAAGCGCGCCCCGCAGTAGAACGCGGACGCCGGGTTAACCGCGCCTGGGGGCCAGAAGACGAGCGACTACCGGAACGCCACGACGCCAGCGACTTCGATTAGACTTTTAGTCCTTGTAACCGGTGATGCTCTTTGCCGCCTGATAGGCGAAGGTCATAGCCGGCCCTAGAGTTGATCCCGGCCCGGGATAACTGGGCAGTAACGGCGCACTGCAATTGCCCGTAGCATACAAACCCTCAAACACAGCGTTATCTTCTCGCAAAACCTGCGCGCTCTCATTAACCAACAAACCCCCGTGAGTACCGAAGTCCCCCAGTGAAAGGCGCACAGCGTAATAAGGGGCTTCTGTCATAGGTGCCAGACAATTGTTTGGTTTCACTTCAGGGTCGCCATAGTAACGGTCATACGCGTAACTGCCTCGTTTAAACTCAAGGTCTTCACCCGTTTTTGCATAGGCAGTCATATTATCTATAGTTTGCTTCAAGTTATGTTGCTCGATACCAATTTTGTCCGCAAGCTCATCCACTGAACCGGCGATAGTAAGAAAGTCGTCGCATAAAAGCTCTTTCGGCAACTTGTTGTCCGGCAGCATTTTACTGGTCATCATGGGCCCCACGATGTAGTTCGCTCTAAAGCGCGCATCAAAAACCATCCACAGCTCATCAACTTCAACCCCCTCTTTTTTGGCGGAGTAACACGCTTGAACATAAGCTTGATAGTTCATCGACTCATTGGCAACTCGCTTGCCCAGGCGATTCACAACACAGCTGCCCGGATACGATTTTTCCATGATGGATAAAAAGGGATAATCCACACCTGGCACCTGGTAGGTAGTGCACCACCATGCCCCGTCCATGGCTTTGCTGGCAGCCCCGTGTTCAATGGCCTTTTCTATGGGTAGGCCGGTGTTGTCCTTGGTACCACCGCTCCATTTAGTACTGGTGGGCTGGGGCAGGTATTTCTCACGCATCGCCTGGTTATTCTCAAAACCACCAGAGGCGAGAATGACTGATTTTCTGGCCTGAATATTCACTTCTCTCCCGTCTTTTCTGGCCTTGATACCAACCACACGACCACCCTCAACAATCAAATCGAGCATTTCTGTGTTCAGCCAAAGAGGGATATTTTTTTCCTGTACGGAATACGCCAAACGGGCCACACCGGCACTGCCACACTTGGCAATACGAGAGCGTTTGCTACGCAGTCGCTGTGGTATGTCGAGGTAATACTGCATCACCAATTTTGCCCCCAACAGCATCCAGCCCTTCAGCTGGCCAATCAGAGTATGCGCATCCCGCTGACTAATGGGCACGTTCCCCATCATATACATCATGGGGTGCGTGGGGCGAAGATCTTCACCGCTATTGGCAAGCTTGGTGATATTAAATTGCTCTGGCTCCATCGAGCGATGTCCCTCACGGGACCCTTCTGACGCATTGTAATAATCTGGATACTGCCCCAGGGACACGTAACGCATATGCGTACGATCATGCATGAATTGCAGCATCTTAGGGCCATTATCGAGGTAGGTTTGCAGCATCTTTTCGCTAGATGCCTCGGGAGGAATAGTACTCTGCAGGTAAGTAAGCGCCTCCTTCAAATTGTCGTCTGTGGCGCCTGCTTGCTGGGCATAATGGCTACAGGGAATCCATACTCCACCGCCACTGAGCGAACTACTGCCGCCATACTGATTGGCTTTTTCTATAATCAAAACTTTGCCGGCCCCCATTTCGTGAGCGCACAACGCCGCTGTTAACGCGCCATTGCCAGAGCCAACAACCACCACATCAAAGCTGTGATCCCAGTTAGTTACTTCATCGACCATGTAAAATTCTCCAACTTAATTCTAATTCGAAAACGAAAGCGAAAACGAAATTAACGACGTCCGACACAACTCTTCACTCCGAAGCTCTAGCGGAAAGCTCTTTCGCCGGTAAAAATGGTTTCACGCCCAAGTTAATCAAGGCGCTGTCACTGTAAGGGACATAGCTCGCTTGATTTTTATCCAGTACAAACAAAGGGTCGCTGCAACTGGCCGGATTATAACCCGCTTTTTGTAAATCCACCTTGCGCAGCTTATAGGTAAGTGTGATCTGAGTGTGCGCGAGTATTCGTACAAACAGAGGGACAGCGTAGTCCGGTAATTTGGACGCGGCCTGCTCATACAGCGCCGCCGGGTCAAACTCACAGCCATCTTTTAGACGTATCGCCAGCATACCCGCTCGCCCTTCCTGTTCCGGCACGGCAACACCATAGACGTTAATGGTCTGCGCCTGATCGTAAGTTTCCAGTGCCTGGGCTACTTCAGTGGTAGACACATTCTCACTTTTCCAGCGGTAGGTGTCGCCAATACGATCGACGAAGTACAGATAGTCATCGGCGTTGCGAAGCAACAAATCGCCGCTGCTGAACCAGGCGTCACCATTGCTGAACACATCGCGTAGTATTTTCTTTTGCGTGGCCTGCGCCGACACATAGCCTTCGAAGCGCCCTGCCCCAACGCCGGGAATGTTGAGCACCATGCCCAGCAGTTCGCCCACCTCTCCCGCCTCGCATTCCACTAAGAAGCCCTGCTCGTTCTTTACATGACAGCCATTCTCTAGATCGTATTTGACCAAGCGCGCGTTAGAGCGCTCCTTGAATGGAATTCTGCCGCAGGAACCCACCTCGCCATCTACGTTCATAATGCTGCAGTTTGCTTCGGTGGAGCCCCAGCCTTCATATATTTCAATGTCGCCAAAGCGTTGGATAAATTTACGCCATACATCGGCTGTCATGCCGGCGCCAGTCATGCGCAGCAGGGAGTGCTGCCTGTCGGTATCCGTCGCGGGCTGGTTTATCAGATAGCGGCATATCTCGCCTATATATTGCACGGTAGTCACACCGTATTCGCGTACATCGTTCCAAAATTGTGAAGCAGAGAAGTGCCTGCGCAGTACGATAGGTGCCTTGCTCGACAGCGCATTGGACACCAGCGACATGCCCGCTGCACCGTGAAACAAAGGAAGAAAGCAATACAGCACATCCTCCGGTGTCATTGCCAGAACAGCCGACCAGCCATCGCCCACGCCCAGCCACCGCATATGGCTAATAATTGCCGCCTTGGGCAAGCCTGTCGTACCGGAGGTAAACACATAAAACAGCGGCGACTCGCCGATGATGCCCTCACGGCATGATGCAGCCGGGTTTTGATCAGAGACAGACACCAGATAGTGGTCCAGCAGGTCAATATCGGCGCACAGCTGGTCAACCGAGCCCTCGCCATCGGCAACACAAAGTGTTTTAACTGTGGCCCCAAGGCCCGGTGCTGTGGCAAACAAGCTGACACACTCATTGCCAAGAAACAGTATTTTACTGGCTGTTTCGTCAATGGCATGACTCAGAGTCCTTCCGCGCACCTGCGTGTTAATGAGCGCGGCGGTAGCGCCAATTTTTGCAAGACCCAGCCAGGCATAAAAAAACTCCGGCCGGTTCTCTATCATTACGGCCCCCACATCGCCGCTCTTAATGCCCAGTGTTGCCGCTACATGCGCGTATTGATTTGCCCGCCGGTTCAGTTCAAAAAAACTGACTTCCTGGCCCTCGTAATATAAAAAGGTTTTGTCCGGGTACTGGCGGGCTAACGCTTCAAACCTGTCGGGCACGAGATAGGTCTGCTCGGGGACGTGACGGGTCACCCCGGATGCCAGTAGGTCGAGTTTTGCCTGTGTTTGTTCGCGACTGACGGCCATGCCCGGCACGCTACCTTCTCTAGTTTGTGAGGAGCCAGCCTATCGAAAGACACTCCCAGGGAGAAGCGCCCGGGGACAACTCATTAAACCAGTGCAAACAATTACAAGGTGTCCATGCTACCCAGCAGCGCCCCGCCAGTGGGCACACCAACACCGGAGGTGACCAGAACGTGATTCACATCTTTGTTCGGTTGATTCACCGAAGTTTTACGCACTAGCCGTGCAGCCTCCACAATGCCATTCACACCATGAATGTAAGCTTCAGACAACTGTCCGCCATGCGTGTTAGTGGGTAGCCGACCCCCGGGGCGCAGAGCACCGTCCATGACAAAGTCGTGCGCCTCGCCGTGCTTGCAAAAGCCCCAGCTCTCTAACTGCCACAACACAATGGGAGTAAACGCATCGTAAATAACCGCCGCATCAATATCATCCGGGGTTAGGCCAGACTGTTCATAGGCATTTTTTGCAGCGATATCCATCGAGGGAATCGCGGCAATTTCGTCGCGGTAGAAGCTGGTCATAGACTCCATATTGGCGCCAGCCCCCTGCGCCACACCCTTCACTACAACGCCAGGTTGCTGCAAATCCTTAGCCCTTTCGGTGGTAGTAATGATGACTGCGGAGGCGCCATCTGACTCGAGACAGCAGTCATACAGCCTGAAGGGGTCAACAATTTTTTTCTGTGCATCGTATTCGGCACGATCAAAGGGTTGATCGAAGAACAATGCAGCCGGGTTAGTCGATGCATACTCGCGCATGGTGTGAGCCACTTCAAACAACGAATCATGGGTGCAGTTAGTGAGGTGCATATAGCGCTGCGTATACATAGCCACCCAGGACGCCGGTGTAACCAAACCATAGGGCATATACCAACCCCAGTGGATAGCATCTGCCGTCAGTAAATTGCCCGACACACCACTGGAATAGCGGTGCCCGGAGCGGCCATTCAAACTGCGATAACACACTACCGTTTCGGCCATGCCAGAAGCTACCGCCATAGCCGCTTGGTGGATAAGACCCGTGGCTGCACCGCCCCCATGAGGCACCCGGGAGTAGAATGTCAGATCTCCTATGCCCACCGCGCGGGCAAGCTCGATTTCATCGGTATTGTCCATGGTGAACGTTGTCATGCCGTCGACATCGCTGGGCTTTAGCCCGGCATCTCGCAGGGCAGCTGCTACAGCCTCCGCTGCCATTTGCAACTCGGAACGACCGGAGTTTTTGGAAAACTCGGTGTTGGCAATGCCAACAATCGCAGCCTTATCTTTTACATTATCAGTCATTGTCATGCTCCCTTCGGCAGTTCGATGCGCACGGTGCCCTGCATATGCATGCCCCATACATTGTTTTCACCCAGCACTTCAATATCCACTGTACCCAATGCATCGTCTTTTGCTTTAACCTCACCCCTAAGGGTCATAATGAAGCCAGGCAAATTGGGAGCCCCAAGCTTAAGGTCTATTTTTTTGGTGCAGGAATCGGGGCCAGCCCAATTTGTGACGTAACTGCCCATTAGGCCGTTGCTGGTTAGAATATTCATAAAAATATCGGGAAGGCCGCCCTTCTGTGCCGCTTTTTTGTCGTGATGCACCGGCGTGAAGTCGCGCGAGGCCACGGCACCACCGACGATAAGGCCTGAGGTGATTGGCACTTCTTGAGAGGGCAAGAGGTCACCGATGGCGACCGTTGAAAAACGTCTGGTTTCGATAGACATGCTTACTGCCCTCCTGCAACGGGATAGAACTGGGGCAACAGGGTTTTTTCATCTACCTGCTCGACTTTTCCTTTCACTTTCATTCCTATCTCCACTTTTTCACAGTCGATGCCCACTACGTTCGCCACAATACGAGTACCTTCAGCAAGGTCGATCACCGCACAACACAGCGGGTAGTCATAACCCGGAATTTTCGGATAGTGCAGGACAGTAAAACTAAATATTTCTCCATCCAGTGTGGATTCAATTGAATCCCACTCAACGGACTGGCACTCACCGCACATAGGGCGCGGTGGATGACGCAATGTCTGGCAGTTTTTACAACGCTGGATAAGGACTTTGCCCTGGTCCACCCCGCTCCACCACCAGTCATTGTCGTGACCGCGAGGCGGAGGGATTCTGGTCGGAGTCGCGGGTGTGTCGTCCGCTTCACTCGCGGACTCCGCCGGGGCATCTGAGGGAATAAACTTCAGCACGCGGAACACTTGCTTGCCCACACTCTCACCGTTCTGGTCGGTGAATGCTGTAACCGTCTCTATGAAGTAGCCAATGCCACGGGCCGTCGATTTCTGCTGCGAGATACTTTCTATAACCGTATGGTAGGTCACTTCATCACCGGGCTTCAGGTCGCGATAAAATTCGGTGGATGTGTTGGTACCCAACACGCCGGTAAAGCCATTTTCATCAAACACATTATGCAAGGTGCGCTGCACATCGACTGTGGCCGCTCCCGCCATGGGATAGCCTTCCATCGACCACGCTTGCAACATAGCCGGGGGGGCGATGATGCCACCCTTACTTGATTGTTGCGCTGCCTCTTTGTCGGTGTACACCGGCGACTCATCGCCCATCACCTCGGCCCACTGGCGAATCATCGCTTCATTGACCGCATCCTTACCTTTTTTCGGAGGTCCATTTTCCCGACCGACGAAGGCGTGAATTTTTTGTTCAAAAACTTTTATTTCTTCAGGGTTCATTTTTAATTCCTGGTTTCTGGTTTCTGGTTTCTGGAAATCGTTAAAATTCAATTCTTCCTCATCTCACCCAAATTAGCGGTATAGCGCAATTTCTCCGTCGGGGGATTTTGCAAAAACAATCCCCGGTAGAACATCACTGTAATAAGCTCTGTCATCTGCTCAACTGTAAGCTCTTTTGCGCGCAACACAGGCTCATGATTGATGTAATAGTCGCGTAAAATGGTCTCTCCGGTACCGGCCAGCGTATACACCAACATCATTGCCTGATGCTCCGACATTTCTGCAGCAGGAAACAATTTGGGCATTTGACGGGTTAACCAGCTCAATTGTTGCACGAAGTTTTTTCGCAATAGCCCTGAGAAGTCCTCATCCTCGTCTGCCAACTGTAACAAACAGCGCATAATTCCGGGACGCTGCGCATAGGCCAGCACAACGAGGCGGTTGTGAGCCAACATGCGCTCATACCAATCGCCTTTTGGTACATCTTTTTCGATGTGATCCAAGTGCAGAGAGCGCGACACAAAGTCTTGTAGCACATCTAGGGTAAGCGACTTTAAGTCTTTGAAATAGTGGTAAAAAAGACCAGAAGCAACGCCTGCCTCAGCCGTTACATCGGTAATGCGCATACGGTGATAGCCCACTCGTTCCATCACCTCAAGCGCAGCCGCTCTGAGCTTGGCACGGGCTATCTTGCCCTTGGGGCTGATCTCTTTGATGTTTTCCAGTGCCGGTTTGGGCATTGCCACTCTCTGCGCTGTGCCTCTCACGCCCTTTAAGCGAACCGAGAGAAGCAGATTATTTTGTTCGAGCAGGGATTATTATTGAAATTGAATTCAATTTCAATAATAATGTGCGAATTACTTCAAAACGGAGACTGTGCCCACCACTGTTGCTCCGGAGTTTTGGCCGCACAAGAAGGAAGCCGACATGATTATCGACTATACCGACAAACAGAATGCGCTGCGCAAAGAGCTGCGCGCGTATTTCTCAAAACTGATTAAACCGGAGTACCGAGAGGAATTACGCGGTGCTGAAGGTGGCGACCTGTACAAACAGTTAATTCGCCAGATGGGTAAGGACGGTTGGTTAGCGCTAGGTTGGCCCAAGCAATATGGCGGGCAAGGCGCCACAATGGCCGAGCAGCTAATGTTTTTTGAAGAAGCCCTGATGGCCGGAGCGCCTATTCCCTTTGTCACACTCAACACGGTAGGCCCCGCATTAATTGACTACGGCAGCGAGGAAATAAAGCAAAAATTTCTGCCGGGCATCGCCGCCGGGGAAACACATTTTTGTATCGGCTACACCGAATCGGGAGCCGGAACCGACCTGGCCGCGCTGACTACCTCTGCCGTGATCGACCCCGACGATCCAGATTACTACATCATCAACGGCACCAAGGTGTTCACCTCTGCAGCTGAAGCGGCTGACTATGTCTGGCTAGCCGTTCGCACTACACCAGACTCCCGCCATAAAGGCATCAGCATGATTGTGGTCGACACCACATTAGAAGGCTTTTCTTTTTCGCCCATCCACACGGTGGGTGATGTGCGCACCAACATGAGTTACTACGAAAATATTCGCGTACACAAGTCCATGATGATAGGCGAACCCGATAAGGGCTGGGGTATCCTAATGTCCCAGCTTAATCACGAGCGAGTTGGGCTAGCGGCCTGGGGCATTCACGGCTGGAAACTATATAGCAGAACACTGGAGTGGGCGCGCACATCCAGTGAGCAGGCACACAGCAAGGGTATGCGTCCAATTGACGAGGTACGCATACAGACTAACTTGGCCGAAGTACTGGCCCGCCTGGAAGCCATGCGGGTTATGAATGCGCGCATGGCCTGGGACCTCGACAAGGGAAACATGAGCCCCGCGCTGGCATCGGCACTGAAAGTGTTTTCCACCGAGGGCCTGATCGAAGTATGCCGCTTGCTCATGGAGTGCATGGGGCCCGCCAGTTTGTTGCGGGCCAAGTCCAGTGCAGCGGTTTTACGGGGCGACCTGGAACATGAATATCGACTCTGCCAAATCAATACCTTTGGTGGTGGCATCAACGAATTACAACGGGGCATCGTGGCCAATTTTGGTCTCGGCATGCCACGTCATCGCTAACTACTCTGGAGCCGACAATGGATTTTTCTTTCAACGAAGACCAAAATGCAATCCGCGACCTCGCCAGCCAGATCTTTACCGATCGAACTACCGACGAGTTTATGATGGGCTTTAGCCGCGCCGGCCACACCTATGACGACGCGCTCTGGTCGACACTGGCGGAGGCGGGTCTGCTGGGCATTACCGTGCCGGAAGAATTTGGCGGCACCGGGCTGGGCTTTACAGAGTTGTGTTTGATGCTTGAGGAGCAAGGGCGACGCATCTCTCCTGTGCCACTGTATGCCAACCTCGTTTTAGGCGCGCTGCCTATCGCAGAGTTCGGTACTGCTGCGCAAAAGGCTAAATACCTTACTCCTTTGGCGACGGGCAAACTCAAGCTTACCGCCGCAATCGCAGAGCTGGGCATTTCCCCTGCGGCCGCGGGCCAAGTGAGCGCATCGCGACAAGGCGACTCCTGGACACTGACGGGAACGCTGGCCTGTGTTCCGGACAGCCCGGTAGCCGACGCAATTATTGTTCCCACCACCACAGCGCACGGAACAACAGTCTTTATCGTCGACACGCAGCAAAGCGGCGTTCGTGTTGACGCTCAGTTCAGCTCGCTGGGAGAGAATGAAGGCGAGCTGATTCTAGACAAGGTTGAACTGGACGCGTCATCTATTATTGGCACTGCCGATGAGGGCCATATCGTTTTAGACTGGCTTGAATTACGCGCAGAAACCGCGCTGTGCGCCCTGCAACTCGGTGTAACCGAAGAAGCCCTTAAGCGCACTGCTGCATTTACCTGCGAACGCAAACAGTTCGGCGCGGCCATCGGAACATTTCAGGCTGTCGCTATGCAGGCTGCCGATGCCTTTATCGATGTGGAAGCCATACGGTCCACGTACTGGCTAGCTCTATATAAACTCAACAGCAAACAGGACGCGCGGGCCGAGGTGCGCTGCGCCAAATGGTATGTTGCCGACGCCGGCCACCGCATTGTCTACCGCACGCAGCACTTGCATGGCGGTATGGGCGTAGATTTGGATTATCCCATTCACCGGTTTTTCCTCTGGGCCAAGCATCTTGGAATGATGCTAGGTGGCCGCAGCGTGCAGATATCCAAATTGGGCGCCCTGCTAGCCAGCGATGACTCAGTGGGAATTGCCGCACTGCAAATACAAGCATGAAAAACAATATTGGCTTACACCTGAAAAAAAGGGCACAGATCAGTGCAGACAGTGAAGCCTTTATTGAGTTTGAACGCGGCCGACGCTTTAGTTTCGAACAACTCAACCAGCGCTGTAATCGAATAGCCAATGCTCTGGTAGAACGCGGCGTCAAGCCGGGCGACCGAGTGGCGACACTGGTAAAAAATGGCATCGAATTTATTGAAACCTATTTCGCGGTTGCCAAAATAGGCGCCGTCCTGGTACCGGTAAACTGGCGTTTGGTTGCAAACGAAATCAGCTACATTCTCAATGACGCCGGGGCAATTGCTCTACTATACGACACAGATTTTGATCCAACGGTAGGCCAATTGCACGCTAGCGCCTCACTATCGATTGGCCATTATATTCGTGTAAATGCCACCGGCAGTAAGGCGCCGCTGCCAGGTTTTGCCGAGGACTACGACCTCGTGACGGCTGCAGCAGCCAACGGCGAACCCGAGATAGGCGCCTACGACGACGATCTGGTTTTTATCATGTACACCTCGGGCACCACTGGCCACCCCAAGGGTGTTATGCACAGCCACCGTTGCATGCTTTGGGCGGAGCTCACCAGTTTAACCACTTCCGATATGCGCGGCGAAGACCGCTTTTTACTGCCTATGCCCATGTTTCATGTGGGCGCTCTAGTCCCCGCATCCCAACTGGTGCATCGCGGAGCAACCGGTGTGATCATGCGTAACATCGACATGGGCGTGATGCTCAAGGCGATCGAGCAGGAGAAAATTACCATAACCATGGCGGTGCCGGCACTGCTGCAGTTTTTGCTGGCTGCTCCGCAACGAGAGCACACGGACATGTCCAGCATCCGCTGGATAGCCACCGGCGCATCGCCAGTTCCCGTGTCCCTGATAAAACAATACGAAGACATTGGCATTGATATTTATCAGGCTTATGGTCTCACCGAATCTTGTGGCCCCGGAACCCTGCTGCTACCCGCAGACGGCAAGTCCAAAGCGGGCTCCTGCGGCAAACCGCAAATGCATACCGAGGCCAAAGTGGTTGACCAGGCAGGCAATGAAGTCGCACAGGGCAGCGGCGAAGTGGGTGAACTGATACTCGCGGGGCAGCATATTATGCTGGGCTACTGGAACAAACCCGAGGCAACAGCCGAGGCGTTAAAAAATGGCTGGCTGTATACGGGCGACTTATGCACCGTTGACGAAGACGGCTTCATTACCATCTGCGACCGCAAAAAAGACATGGTCATTTCGGGGGGTGAAAATATCTACCCTGCCGAACTGGAAAATGTTTTGGCCGGTTCGCCGGAAGTACAAGAGGCCGCAGTGATAGGCGTCAAATCGGAGAAATGGGGTGAAACACCGCTGGCGATTGTTGTCGCCGCCCCGGGCACATCACCAACGGCGGACTCCCTCAAGGCCTACTGCAAGGAAAATATGGCGAGCTACAAGGTGCCACAATTGTATGAATGTGTAGACGCATTGCCACGCAATGCATCGGGTAAATTGCTCAAGCCACAGTTGCGTGAGCAGTTTCCAGGACCCGCGCCGTTTTAGCCCGGCGGAACCGAAAAACCACCCCACACTGGCATATGGTTTTCATCAAAATACTCAGACATTTTGCTGTGCATATCGTCCAACTGCCACTTGCCGCCATTGCTGCTATTAAAGCTTTGTCCCAGCGTGGGCCGCTGCAGAACGGTAATTTCGCCGCCCCACACAATCATCACTTCACCAGATATATGTCCAGCCTCAGGTGAGGCAAGGTAACCCACCAACGGCGCTACATTCTCCGGATTAAAAACATCAAAACCATCTTCCGGTGCAGCAAACATAGCCGCTGTTTGGCCTGCGTCGGTCATGGCTGTTCGAGCACGGGGCATAATCACATTACACGTAATACCGTACTTGATCATCAACTGCGCAGCACCCATTGTCATGGCAACGATGCCCGCCTTAGCAGAGGCGTAATTGGGCTGGCCGAGGGAGCCGTAAATGGCGGCTTCGGAAGAGGTGCTAACCAGCCGTCCATACACCGGGTCTCCTCCTTTGGCTTTCTCGCGCCAATATTTGGTGGCATTGCGCATGTTGACGAAGTGACCGCGCAGGTGCACGCGCACCACTGAATCGAACTCATCATCACTCATACCGAAGATGGTTTTATCGCGGCAAAACCCGGCATTGTTAACCATGATATTAATGTCGCCATAGGTATCCAGCGCGGTCTTGAACAGATTGTCGGAATCCGCGGAATTAGCGCAATCGCCAAACACCGCTATGGCTTCTCCACCGGCCGCTTTAATATCTTCTACCGTTTGCTGCGCCGCTTCTTTAGCGTCGGGCAGATTGATATCGTTAATAACGACACGGGCGCCCTGATTTGCTAACTGCATGGCTTCTTCGCGCCCAAGACCGCGACCGGCGCCTGTAATAATGGCTACTTTTCCGCTGAGATCACTCATTTACTGCTCCTTAAATACGTTCAATGATGGTGCCTGTACCAATCGATGCGCCGCAGCACATGGTAATCAAGGCGGTCGTTTTATCCTGGCGCTCCAGCTCGTGCAGTGCGGTTGTTATCAAGCGTGCTCCTGTGGAGCCAACCGGGTGGCCAAGAGCGATTGCGCCGCCGTTGACGTTTACCTTGCTCATGTCGGCGTCGTACACCTTTTGCCAAGACAATACGACGGCGGCGAACGCTTCGTTGATTTCAACCAGATCGATATCACCCAGGTTCATGCCGCTTTTCTGAAACAGAAGTTTGGTCGCCTCCACCGGTCCATCCAACAAGTAGTAGGGGTCGGTGCCGGTTACTACTCCGGTGATAATTCTCGCTCGGGGCTTGAGGCCTCGGGCTTTGGCCTCATCCATGCTCATCCACAAAACAGCGGCTGAGCCATCTGAAATTTGCGACGCGTTGCCGGCGGTATGAATGCCGCCCTCGGCCACGGGCTTCAAGGAGCCTAGGGTTTCCAGCGTGGTATCTCGCAGCCCCTGATCCCTGCTGACGGTGCGCATCTCGCCAGTGGGCTGGCCGTCTTCTCCCAGAATTGGAGCCTCTACCGCTATGACCTCACGATCAAACCGACCTTCCTCCCAGGCAACTTTAGCTCGTCGCTGTGACTCGCAAGCAAACTCATCGACATCGCGGCGCGTAAGGCCACGGTTTTTCACGATACGTTCTACTGCAGAAAACTGGTCGGGCGTGCTGTCCCATGGCCAGTCGGCGGTCTGGAAAAAACCTGGGCCATTGTAGGCGTTGGCGCCCAAGCCAACACGGCTCATCGCTTCGACCCCTCCTGCAATGCCAATGTTAATCTGCCCGGATGCTATCAAAGCAGAAACCAGATGGTTGGCCGCCTGCGCCGAGCCACACTGAGTATCGATAGACACTGCGCCGGTAGAATAGTTTTTGCCCATAGACAGCCAGGCATTGCGAGCAATGTTGTTAGATTGCTCGCCGGCCTGGGTCACGCACCCGGCATAAACCTGTTCAATATCTTCATAATTGAGACCGCTCTTTTCCACAACGCCCCGATAAGACTTGGCCAACAAGTCGGCTGCATGTACGCCACTGAGTTCGCCGATAATTTGCTTACCGCGGGCAATGGGGGTGCGTACCGCTTCAATAATAACTGCTTCTGCCATGTGTATTTCTCCTAAGCTTTGTTGAAATTATTTTGCGATGCGCCAAGCACGCCTGAAGGCTTTGCTATAAAAATACAAACATTAGCTCATAGATAAGCGCAGGGGTTTCACTGTCCACCACGTGAACATGGGTTTCCATAACAACCCGAGTTTTGTTCTCGGAAACGTCGATTTGCTTAATGCGACTGCGCGATACAATTTCGCTATCCACAGGTACCGCGCCCAGAAAACGCAGTTTGTCTGAGCCGTAGTTCATCATGTGACTGAAGCCGGCAATCTGACTTATGGGACTAGGGCCAGTGCTCATTCGAGTGATAAGAGAAAGAATCAGAAAGCCGTGGGCAATGGTGCCACCAAACGGGCTCTCTTTGGCGCAGCGCTCTACGTCAACATGCAGCCACATATCGTCACCACTGAGCTGCGCGTATTGGTTAATCATTTCCTGATCGACCAACACTTTGTTACTCCAAGGGCCAAAGTTGTCGCTAACCAGAGCATTCAAGGCATTCTGGTCTTTGTAATTAATTTCTTCCATAGCTTCAAATTCGCAAAAAAATGAGAGCCCTATAATACCAACGCGCAGCAGCAATTACTGTCCGATCCACTTAAGGTTAGTCTGCCATTTTCAACCGATGCTGAATCATTTGACTTTAAGCGCTGGGGTCAGGCACCATCTAGCCTCATGAGGCCTAGCCAATTACTCGAGCCTGGGTGCCTTTCATTATGAATAGCTGAGGCTATTTTCCGAACTGTATGTCAGTGTCCGAGTCGCCAGGCACATCGAAAAATTATTTGTACTGGACGTGCGCAATCCAAGTGAGTTTGAGGGAGACCAGGGCCACATAGAAGACGCCCATCTAATACCGTTAGATACACTGCGAGAGCGGCTGGAGGAAATACCCCAGGATCCGCCTGTGGTCGCAGTGTGCCAGTCGGGCAAACGATCAGCCATGGCTGCGGACATTCTGTTGAACGCCGGCTATGAACGAGTGGCAAACATCAGTGGCGGTCTCATCCATTGGTCGCGCCTGGCGCTCCCTATTCGCCAACCCTAAGGGCCAAGGTGCCAACGAGGTTCGCTTCCATAAATGCAGTGAAGATCCATACCAAAACCCACCTCCCTATGAAGAATTATTTCGCTCTGGACGTACTATGACTATCAGTAACAGTACCGTGCGCAAACAACTTTTTTGTCTAATTTTTTTAGCGGCCTCTCACGTGGGGATGGCACAAACAAATCTGCCAAAAACACTAAGCCAGGCTCATGTGCAAACCATACAGCTTTCCAGTGAAGAAATTCTACAAGCCTTCGCCAATGTGCGCGATGACGCGGAAGTCCAGGATGTAACAGGAACCCGCGCGGTCAATTACTGGTATGCCGAGGGACGGTTTGTCAGCCGCTGGAGTAACGGTATCGATTGTGGTGAGGTTGTCGGCGCTTGGCGTGTGGAAAACAACCTGCGGTGCATTACCATTTCCTCCGGACTGGCGCAGCGCATAGGGAAGGAAAGTTGTAGCGCAGTATTTCGACGTGGCAAAAAATATTTGTCGTCTAACTCAGACGGTAGTATCCACGGCATTCATACCCTCTCACCATTACTTGAGCCTTCTGAGGCTATAACAAGTGACGCCAGTACCCACCTTCAGGTCCAGACGCCAAAAATGGAGCAAGACTGCGATTTTTGATGCCAAAATCCCTGTAGTATAAAGCTACATCCGAAAATATTTTGAGGCTTCTGTGTTTCTCATATTCCTTGTAAACATTGTCGGCGTCGTGGTAATGCTCCATTACGAGTTTTTATATCGTCTACCACACCAATGAAGTATGCCTGGTTAGCAGGCAGAACTCGGCCCGCATAGTTCGCAACACTTTTCTTTCCCAGTAGGAATTCAAACCATGTCCAATATAATTATTCGCGAAGCCCGTGAAACCGACTGCGCCCTTATTCTCGAGCTCATCAAGGGTCTGGCAGAATACGAACGTGCTTTATCGGAGGTAAAGACCTCTGAACAGGATTTACGCAGTGCCTTGTTTTGCGAACACCCAAAGGCATTTGCCCTGATATGCTCCATCGATGACGAAGCTGTGGGCTTCGCTTTGTATTTTTACAACTACTCCACCTGGACCGGCAAGTTCGGTTTATTTCTGGAAGACCTCTATGTGTCTGTGCAGCACAGGGGCAGTGGTGCGGGCAAAGCATTACTGCAGCACCTCGCGAAGCTCGCGGTAGAAAGCGGCTGCGCACGATTTGAATGGAATGTGCTGGACTGGAACGAGCCTTCAATAAAATTCTACGAATCGTTCGGCGCTAAACCACAAAGCGAATGGGTGGGCTACCGTCTCGCAGGCGAGGAGCTGAGAAGCTTCGCAGAGAGCTAAACCCCAGCGTCTTTCTCAGGATTCACCGCTCTACCGTTATGGCCGCTGCCATATCAGGCAAGCGCAATTCGCCCTTGCCCCATGGCCCCGCTCACACCCACTTCGCCTATCACCACCGCCTGTAAATACCCGGCGCCAATCAGGTCCGCGCACAGTTTCGCTGAGCGCTCCGGTGACACAGCCATCAGCAGTCCACCACTTGTTTGGGGGTCAAACAAAAGGTCAAAGTGAGCGCTGCCTACTCCGCCAGCGGCGCTAATATTGGCGGCGCAGGCCCTGGCATTGGCCGCGTGCATAGTACTGCGTATACCCAACTCTATGGCCTCCAGGGCGCCTGGCAAGATAGCCAGTGCAGACAATTTCAGCTTAGCTTCAAAGCCCGCCTCCAACATTTCCAGTAAATGGCCCCCCAGGCCAAAGCCTGTCACATCGGTGCAAGCCGACACCTGGTGCTTAATAGCAAGCTCAGAAGCGCCGGCATTACTGTGCAGCATCATCTGGATCGCCGCGTGAATTTTCCTACCATCAATCTGTTGCTGCATATGACCAGCAAACAAAGTACCCGTGCCCAGAGGCTTGGTCATTACAAGGTGATCGCCGCCTTGCATTCCTCGCTTGGCCAGAAAACCAGCTTCCCCGTGCACGGGAGAACCGTTGACCACAAAGCCGACACTCAGCTCCGGGCCCTGCATTGTATGTCCACCCAATAGCGGGCAATCGACCGCGGAGAACTCGTGCAGGGCGCCCGCAAGTAATTGTTCGAGATCGCGCCGCAGCAGGTCTGGCGTTGAAAAAGGCAGCGTGATAGCAGCCAGTGCGGACACCGGCTTTGCGCCACTGGCATAGAGATCGCTCAAAGCGTGGTTGGCTGCGATGCGCCCCATGACAAAAAGATCCGCCACTATCTGGCGCAGGGTATCAATACTCTGGACGATGGGAGAACCCGCCAGAGCAGGAATTAACACTGCATCATCGGCGCCTGCGGCAGGACAGTGGTCGGGGTATTGTCGAGATAGCTTAGCCAATACTTCCCCCAGTACATCGGCACCCACCTTTGCGCCACAACCTCCACACGGGGCCTGTCCATCTGCCAAGCCCTGCTCGGGTAGCAACCTGTCGCCAGGCGCACCCGCCTCCATGAGCACAAGCGTCTCAAACCGGGACATAAACTTGCGATCAATGCTGTCTTTCCAACGCCATACCCAGGCGCCGCTGGCACTAAATGGCCCGCGATCAGCTGTGGCCCGTTTCGCCCCAAGCGACAATAGGGAGAGGAATTTGCTCTGGGGAATGTAGCTCTTCAGGGGTTTATCCAGCAAATAGTTGCGCAGGTTTTCAGCCAGCACCGGGGCCTGACGAACCGCATAGACACCCGCTTTTGGCCGCGGGTGTTGTACCTGGGTGGCACAGTCTCCGGTGCCAAAAATATTGATGTAATCCAAAGCCTGCAGGGTATTTTTTGTGGCAAGAAAACCACGCTCATCTGTTTTTAAAGTGCTGCTGGAAATAAAGGACATAGCAGCTGCACCGGTGCACCAGAACAATTCATCGAAAGCAAACTGCCCCCCCCCACGCATCGACAACGCACCGCTTTCCACTTTTTCTACGCGACAATTCATGTGCAAGTCTATGCCGTATTCGCTAAGGGCAGATACGGCTGCTTTGCGTGCCGCCGCGTTATAGCCCTGCAGAATTTCCTTGCCACCGCAGTAAAGTGCAAAGCTCACACGGGGCCCCGCAAACTGGCTATCGCTGGAGAACTGCTCAGCCATCGCTGCGATCAACTCTACGCTCCCTGCGCCGCCACCAACCATGGCAATACGATGCTCAGTATTGTCTGGAGAGCCCTGTAAGCGCTCGCGCAGCAGGCTCCAACGCTGCCACAGTCCCGACACCGGTTTTATCGGCACCGAATATCTACGCGCACCAGGCACCGAATCGAGCTCTGGCTCAGAACCCACATCGAGGCTGAGCACATCGTAAGCCACCGGCGGCCGCCCTTCAATTGACAACTGTTGGGCAACAGGGTCGATGGCAACAACCTCAGCGCAGATAAATCGTACACCCGCCCACTGGCACAACCTGGACAGATCGATGTGAGCTTGTTCGAAGCTGTAATGCCCGCCCACCAGGCCGGGGAGCATACCTGAGTAGGGCGTGTAACTTGCGGGGGATATCAGTGTCAGTCGCAGCCCCTCTATGGGAGCCATGGCGAGCAACCGTAAAACGAGGACATGAGCATGACCGCCGCCTACAAATATCAGGTCTTTTTGTAATTCGAGGGGGGCCAGCATATTCATATATTAAGATTCGACATAGCTACGCGGCTACGCCTACCCACTGCACTACTTCCTCGCGTGCACCACGAAACAACACCTGTCCCACGCGCTGAGATAACTGGTAGTCATACATCGCGTCATAATATTGATCGAGCAAGGCCGCCACCCACTGCCTATGCAATGACAGATCGCCCTCGCGCCACTGCTGCTCAAACGCAGCAGTCATCAATGCGCTGATCTCCGTATGGCGCTTCCCACCCAATCGTTTGCGAATTCTGGCGAGGTCAGACTGTAGTTTTTCACAGTGCAATTGGGGACCACGCTCGCCGTGGGCAATTAAAAAACGCTTGCCCAAATCCAACACATAGTCCTCAACAACTATATCAATGCGTTGCGACATGGTCTGCTCAACAATTGCCATAGGGGCAGCTTTCATTTTTTCTTGCAGGGCGTCAGGCAGATATACCCGTCCAATTAAACGCCCCTCATCTTCCAGATAAATGGTCTTGTCTTCGCCAGCCAGAAGTTTCATCAGGACAATACTCAGGGAGTTTTCAAAATCAATTTGTCGCGGTTGTGGCTCCAGTAGTGCTCCGAAGGAAGACCCTCGGTGATTGGCAAGCCCCTCCAGATCTGCGCTTCGGCTTAGTTGATCGATAACCCGGGTTTTACCGGTACCTGTTTTACCCGCGATAAGAACAAACTCAGCGCGCTCAACGCTGCGCTGTAATTCTGCCAGCAAAAACTGGCGCATCGCCTTATAGCCGCCCTCAACCAGGGGGTAATCAATGCCCGCATCTCGCAGCCATTGCTGCACAGTTTGAGAGCGAAGACCACCGCGAAAACAATAGAGATACCCGTCGGGGTTATTGTGGGCAAACGCAGACCAAGTCTGCATTCGCTGCTCACGTAGTGTGCCAGACACCAGCGTGTTTCCCAATTCAATAGCGCTCGCCTGGCCTTTCTTCTTATAGCAAATACCCACTTCCGCACGTTCTTCATCTGACATCAGGGGTAGACTATGGGCGCAGGGAAACGCACCCTGGGCAAACTCCGTCGGAGCCCGCATATCCATCATAGACGCGTCATTCAAAAATAGTGCTTTGTAATCGTCTGTATCGGGTCTGGGGCGAAGAGTTTTCAACATGCGTCCTATTTCAGATTAACTTTCATGAGAAACGGCACCATAAGGCGCATAGCCTAGCACCCACACATTGAGTGTGCCATCTGAAACTTCTACTCGGCCTCGCCGCCAAACAGGATCATAATACGCTCCTGTAACGCCGTAACCGCCTCGGACATGAGAGCGAAATCGGCATCCAGTCTGGCGGCATTATCTGCCTCGGGGATTTCGTCATTTTCCTTCATTAACTCTTCAGAAAACTTCAGGCGGCGCAAGCAAAGGTCTTCTGCCATTACTAGTGAAACCCGCTCATCCCAACTAAGGGACAGGCGCGCCACCTGCTTGCCGGCGTTGAGATGAACTTCCACCTCTTCGCTTAACAGGTCGACACCCTTGCAGCGCACCACCCCACCCTCTTCACCCAATTCGCGTAGCTCGCACTCTTCACCCAAAGCAAAATCGTCGGGTAGATTTTGATGAACAAGCCAGCTGGTCATGCATGCGGAAGGCGCATTATTCACTTGCGGCAATAACACGGGGAAGCTGCCTATGCATTCACGCAACAGGTTCAACAACTCCTCCGCCCTGCCCGCGCTGGCGGCGTCCACAAAAAACCAGTTAGCCCGCGTGTCCAGGTAGGCATAAATACGTGAAGAGCGAGAAAAGGCCCGTGGCAGGCAATCCTGCACAATCTCATCTTTCATGTTGAGGCGCTCTTTGCGGTAGACCTTGCGACCCTGCTCGGCCTCAACGACAGCAACCTTATCTTCCAATTGCTCGCGCACAACGGTGGATGGGAGTATTTTTTCTTCCCGCTTGAGGCACAGCAGATAACGGCCGTTAGCGGCATGCACTAACGCTTCAGACTCGCCGCCCAGTGGCGGTACCCAGCCAAATGACAAGGCCTGCGATTTAGCACAGGGCGTAAAGCAGTGAGTTGCCAGCTGCTCGCCGAGTTGCTCGGGGGATAAACCAAAGGGACTGCTGAGGCGATATGCCCGTATATTTTTGAACCACATGGCTAAATTCTTACTCGTTGAAAAAGGAGGAATTGTACATTGTCACAGGATAGGTAGCAGCGATTATCGACATAAAAAGGTGCCAGGTGTATAAATTGTTAATCTGGCTTGTTGGGGGGGCCGTGTAAGATAACGCTTGAAAATTTAGCTAATACCCGAGTTCCCCAAACCTGAATTCTATACTGCTGCTCTATTGAGGCTTCAATCATGACCCAAGCACAAAAAACCAATCCGTCCCAGCCACGCAAAGCCCGCGACGTAAAACAATGGGATATGGAGACCGATGTCGCCGTTGTCGGCTTTGGCGGCGCCGGGGGTTGTGCCGCCATTGAAGCTGCCGACGCGGGAGCTAGTGTCACTATTTTTGAGCTAGCCAGTGCCAGTGGTGGCTCCACTGCTATGTCCAGTGCCGAAATCTATATGGGCGGCAGCGGCGGCACGCGCGTGCAGCAAGCCTGTGGATTTGAAGACAAAACCGAGAACATGATCACTTATATGACTATGTCAGCAGGCCCTCAGGCGGACGCGGAAAAAATTCGTAACTACTGTGAAAATAGCGCCGCGCACTTTCAATGGCTGGTGGATATCGGCGTGCCATTCAAGGACA
>Ga0308021_10000230_pt1 | contig 26241 bp, 21 predicted proteins | sample Neamet351_FD_201296 | JGI IMG/M metagenome (GOLD analysis project Ga0308021, IMG submission 201296) | Marine microbial communities from water near the shore, Antarctic Ocean - #351 | ecosystem: Environmental > Aquatic > Marine > Unclassified | place: Southern Ocean | collected 2014-10-02
TACTCCACTCACACCATAAAATCTATGGACTCACGAAGAGGGTGGATTAGTATGGGTAAGGTCATATTCAGATTGGCAATGCTTTTTGTGAGTTGCTTGTTGCCGCTGGCCAGCGCAGTCCAAGGCTCAGACATCGTTGCCACACGAGTGGAACTCAGTCCTGGGGATGGGTTTTGACACCTTACGCGGGTACTGTGAAACACGGCCCTCGGTTTCACGCCACCGTCCTACTTCATTAGTACCCCGCTCATACTCCGAACGCGCAGTCTAGCCACAGCACTTCTTGTATTTCTTGCCACTGCCACAGCTGCAGGGCTCGTTACGTGCTGGGATTTTAGCCACTTTAACTGCAGCGACCTTGTTGAGCAGCGCGGTCAGTTCGCCAATCGACTCTTCGGCATCTTCACTGCTATCGACACTAATCTTGGCATACAACTGCGCTTCATCCACTAGTGCCTGAACTTCCTGCTGACGCGCCTCACTGGTTACAAGCAGGGCCAGTGGATATTTCTCGCTACCCCCATTGCTGCCCGCATTGGTCTGGTAATTACCACCGGTATGATTCTGACGTGAATCCTGACGGCCATTGAAGAAAAACTTGTCTGACATGTTGTGGTCCTTGTTGCAGATGATTGGTCACATGAATAAAGAATTATTAAAGCACAAAACCAGAGGTATCCGACTGTGGATAATCACATATAGACCGGAGTCGCTGGGTGCATTGCGCTGTTAAGGGCGCGCAGAATTACGAACAGCGTTGAATATCCACCGTGCAGTCGTAGTAGCAAGCACCACCGGCGAGATCGGCTTTGTGACCGGGAATGAGTGCATTGATGGTATGGCCGTTGAGGCTGCTTGAAATCCAGCCACCCTTGGGAACATAAACCGTGCCCAGCCTAACCCTGTCGCTCAGTGTCAGTGGCAGTAAAACCTCGCCCTGACCATTGTAAAGGCGCACTTGCTGGCCGTGCTCTAGCCCGAGTGCCAGTGCATCAGTGTGGTTCATTTCACAGGCCAGGTCAGTGTCGTGGCCATCGACGCCGCCAAAGGTAGAGTTGGTACGCCGCTCAGAAGATGGACTGATCAGAAAAAACCGACGCTGCTTTTCCAACACCCTGAATCCGGGAACACCTTGGCCAGATTGCTTTTGCAGTGTTTCGCTGTACAGTTCAATCTTGCCACTGGGCGTAGCCGGAGCCAGGTCGCGCAACAGGCTGGACTGTGGGGTCATAGACATATCAACCACTTCGCCGGAAGCCAGTTCGCTGGGCTTACGACCGCCCAAAGCAGGGTTTGATAGCGTCATCGCCTGGTCCATCAGTTGCGCATCGGTATCAGAAAAACACGACTCGTCAAAAGCGAAACGCTGAGCGAGGCGGCGAAACAAGTCCATATTAGAGCGCGCCTCTCCTACCGGCGGAATGACTGCTACCGAACGCTGCAGGTAGTGATGGCCATAGGCGGTGTAAAGGTCGCCATATTCAAGGTGCGTAGTGGCAGGCAGGATAAGGTCTGCACAGGCCATGGAGTCGGTCATACTGATATCAGAGCCCACCACGAAGACCTCATCGCTCAGCAGTGCCGCCCGCATCTCGCTCTGACGCGGGTGCACAGCGACAGGATTGTGGTTGTAGATAAACAGCCCCTTGATAGGCAGCTCTTCACCCGGATCGAGAATGTGGCGGGGCAAATCCAGCACATTGAACTCGCGCACCTGCGCCGGCAAAAGATCTGGCCGCGTCAGGGCATCCGACTCCGTTGGAAAAAAGCCGGACACATCACAAACACCGGCACCTTGCGGCCCGATGTTGCCAGTCAGGGCCGGCAGGGCAAGAATGGCCCGCACACCCGACCCACCGTTGCGGTTGCGCTCTGGGGCAACACCCAAGCTAACCGCTGCTGGTGAGAGGTCCTGCCACCACTGCGCGAACAGACGAATATCATCCTCCGCCAGGCCACACAGAGTGGCTGCACGCGCGGGCGAATATTGTGCTGCTTCGTTTAAATATTCTTCGGAGCCGGTCACGTAGCGGGAGATAAACGCCTCATCCAGCCCACCATTTAAGCGCAGCTGCGCGGCAACGGCATAGGCCAGCACCACATCGGTGCCCGGTAACAAAGGTAGATGCAGGTCAGCGTCATCGGCAATGCGAGTGCGCTTGGGGTCGACAACCACCAGCTTGGCGCCTCGTTTGCGCGCGTCACGTATCACGGTGGTAAGGTGCAAGTTACAGGCTGTGACGTTGTTGCCCCATACCACGATCATTTTCGCGTGTGCCAATTCGGTGAAGGGGATTCCCCCCACATCGCCGTAGACACTCTCCCATGCGGCACTGGAGGCTCCCGTGCACAAAGATGTCGAGTTGACCTTGCTGGCTCCCAGACGATGGAAAAAGCGTTTATCCATAGAGCCCCCTGCCAGCAGACCCATGGGGCCTCCGTAAGTGAGCGGTGCGATAGCTTGCGCACCATACTCCTGCGCGATGGAAGTGAAGCGCGTGTGGATAAGGTCCAGCGCCACCTCCCAGCTGACCGCTCTGTAAGCCCCTCCCCCTTTGGGCCCATCGCTGAGCAGAGGTGTAGTCAATCGCCGCTTGCCGTGAACCTGATCAGGTAAGCCCTGTGCCACCTTGGCGCATATTTTGCCCCGGGTAAATGGATTGGCCGCACTGCCGCGCACACGGGAAACCCGATTATCGATGACTTCAATCTCCAGCGAGCAGGTGTCCGCACAATCAAGTGAACAGACACTGGCGCGATTGCTAATACCCTCAGACATCGGGTAACAACACTCCGGGATTCATGATGCCCCCTGGGTCCAGGGCAGTTTTCACGGCACGCAACACCGCTACGCCGGTGTCACCCAAATCTGCCACTAAATGATCTTTTCGCACACGACCGATACCATGGTGGTGAGCAACCCCACCGCCATTCGCTGCTGTCGCATCAAGCACCGCCTTCCAGCTTGCCCGATAAGTCTCAGCCATCTCAGTCTCATCGGTAGGCTGGGCGACAAAAGTAAAATAAAGGTTGATGCCACTTCTGTATACGTGGGAGCTGTGCGCCGAGCCAAACAGGTTATGCGGTAATGATTTGAGGGCCGCGACCGCCTCCTTATAGACATCGCCTATGCGACTCCAAGGGGCAGATATTTCGATGGTATCGACCACCAGGCCTTTTGAAAGTAAATCTTCCCACGACGGTACGTGGTTGCGATGTTCCAGCCAACCTTCAGTGATCGCGGCCGGGGCCTCCTCGAGTCCAGCCTCTAGCGCTATTTTGCGCACCTCGCCAACTTCAAGCTCGACCCTTGCTGCCGGGCCTTCATGAACCAGCATCAGAACACTGCAGCCGTCTCGATAATGATCACCCGCCTGGCCTACCGACTCTACTTCATCGTATAGCCTCATCACCGGTACCGCCCAGTCTTGTTGCACTATCTGTCGCTGCGCCTCCAGACCGGTGACCATATCCGGGGCATAGAATGACTGTGAGACGCGTTTTTGTGCCTGACGCCGAACAGAAAAAGTGACTCCAGTAATCACTCCCAGGGTTCCTTCACTACCCAGCATCAGGTGCCGAAGGTCAGGGCCTGCAGAGGCCCGAGGCGCTTTGCCAAAATTTACAACAGACCCATCGGGCATGACAGCTTCTACGCTATACACGATGTCTTCAATGTTGCCATACACGGTCGAAAATTGCCCCGAGGCCCGGGTCGCGACCCAGCCACCGACGCTCGAAAGATCAATTGATTGGGGGAAGTTTCCGATAGTCATACCCTTGCTGGCAACCGCCGCTTCGGCAGCTCCCCCATTATGGCCGGCATCGAAGCTGGCCAACATGTTAATCGGGTCGATTTCACGCACGCCATCCATCGAACTCATGTCAAGCAGCACACTATCCGGCGTTGCAATCACTCCACCGCAGACACCGCTACCAAGTCCGTAGGTAATCAGCGGGATGCCCGCGTCGCGACAAATATTTACCGTCGCAACAACATCATCAACGGTGATTGGGCGAACTATACAAAGTGGATTAGGGGCGTGGCGACCCTGGAATTCATTCAGCGCGCTCAGAAACCAATAATCGTGGCGCCGTGATTGAAGCGAGGCCTCATCAGTTAATACCTTGCCTACTCCCAAGGTCGAGGTCAGTTGATCCAAAACTGTCATACTTATAACTCCCTGTTATCGTGCACTATTTTCGAGAAGTGGATTGATGTACTCGTGTCTTCAAATTCAACTCCCCCCACTAGGGTGGGCCGTTGCTGTGCCATAATTTTTCTAATGATATCGACTAACTAATACTCCGACATAGCCTCACGGGCAAGCTCTTCAATATCATCCCAGCGGCCATTATCCACAAGGTCTGCAGTCGCCATCCATGAGCCACCGCAACAAATGACATTAGGCAGTGCAAGAAACTGGCGATAATTTGAGGGATTCAGCCCGCCGGTGGGGCAAAAAAGTACATCCGGAAACGGGCCTCCCAAGGACTTGAGCATGGATTCTCCGCCCAGTGTCATGGCGGGAAACAGCTTACAAATAGAAAAACCGTGATTCAAAGCATTCATCACCTCAGAAGCGGAAGCTACGCCTGGAACAAAATCCAGTGGAGCATCAGCCGCTGCCTCGAGAAGAGCACGGGTTGCCCCCGGGCTCAGCGCCAGCTCTACCCCTGCATCCACCACCTGTTCAAGCTGTGCCGGTGTATTTACCGTACCGGCCGCGACCAATAGCTCCGGCACCTCTTGCTTCACCGCAATAATTGCATCCATCGCTGCTGCGGTGCGCAAAGTAATCTCAATGGCAGTCATGCCGCCACGAGCCAAGGCGCGCGCGAGCTGTACCGTCGAATTCACATTCACTGCGGTTACGACAGGTAAGACCCGACTGGCGAGGAGCTTTTCCTGCAAAGTCATACACACTCCATTTGTTGTTTTATTATATTTTACTACATATTGAGCAATAAACATCATGACGCTTTTCGCGATGTGCCGACACCCGGGCAAACCGCACAACATCGGACCATGAGCTGGAGGTGAAGCCAAGCCTGACACGAACGCGAGTGAGAAAAACTCCCACTAAACACTGAATTGATTTACAAACCATAAATATCAGACATAAAAAAACCGGCAAACTGCCGGTTTTTTACAGCGCCACAAAACTTACTTTTTAGCGTTACGCTCTTTAACGTCAGCAATAACACCTTCTGCAACATTTTGTGGGCAAGGTAGGTAATGTGAGAATTCCATAGAGAATTGGCCACGACCTGAAGTCATCGTACGCAGATGACCGATATAACCAAACATTTCCGAAAGGGGGACGTCAGCTTTAATACGGGCACCGGTTACACCGGAATCCTGATCTTTGATCATGCCACGACGACGGTTGAGGTCACCAATAACATCACCTACATGATCGTCTGGGGTGAATACATCGACTTTCATGATGGGCTCAATCAACTGAGCGCCAGCCTTGGGCATGGTTTGACGGAAGGCACCACGTGCCGCCAATTCAAACGCAATAGCCGAGGAGTCAACCGCGTGGAAACCACCATCGTACAACTCAACCTCAACATCCAACACCGGGAAGCCGGCAACAGTACCTTCACCCATCAGGCTCTTAAAGCCTTTCTCAACAGCTGGGAAGAATTCCTTGGGAACGTTACCACCAACCACTGAAGAGGAAAACACAAAGCCAGTGCCAGGTGCGCCGGGCTTGATACGATAGTCGATTTTACCAAATTGACCAGAACCACCAGACTGCTTCTTATGCGTGTAAGAGTCGTCCACTTCCTGAGTGATGGTTTCGCGGTAGGCAACTTGCGGCTCACCAACATTCAGCTCGACGCCATAAGTACGCTTCAAGATGTCTACTTTTACATCAAGGTGAAGCTCACCCATGCCTTTGAGAATCGTCTCGCCAGAATCTTCATCTGTCTCGACCCGGAATGAAGGGTCTTCTGCAATCATTTTACCAATCGCGATACCCATCTTCTCAGCACCGGCTTTATCCTTTGGCGCAACCGCAATCGAGATTACCGGCTCAGGGAAAACCATAGCTTCAAGCGTACAGGGGAACTTGGGGCTACACAGCGTGTGGCCTGTTTGAACATTCTTCATACCGACGATGGCAATAATGTCGCCAGCTTGTGCACTGGCTATTTCATTACGCTCGTTCGCGTGCATCTCAACCATACGGCCAATACGCTCGGATTTTCCGGTGTATGAGTTGAGAATGGTATCACCGCGGTTCAGTACGCCCGAATAGATGCGCACAAAAGTTAAGGCGCCAAAACGGTCATCCATAATTTTAAAGGCAAGCGCACGAAACGGCTCATCAATAGATACAGTGGCAACTTCACCTGTTGCCTCGCCTTCGTCATCGGTTAACGGCTGAGCATCAACTTCGGTGGGTGTAGGCAAGTAATCAACAACCGCATCCAGAATTAACTGAACACCTTTGTCTTTAAACGCAGAACCACAGTAAGTGGGAAAGAAGTCCAACTTTCGAGTACCTTCACGAATGCAGTGTTTGAGAACGTCCATTGAAGGCTCATTACCATCAAGGTAAGCCTCCATAGCGTCGTCATCCTGCTCTACTGCTGTCTCGATCAGCTTTTCACGCCACTCTTCTACCAGGTCTACCATATCTTCTGGCACATCCAGCAGGTCGAATTTTTCGGGGTTGCCTGGATCAGGCCATATGTGTGCTTTGCGGCTTAGCAGATCGACAACACCAATGAAGTCTTCTTCTATACCTATTGGCAGAACCATAACCAGAGGGTTCGCACCCAACACATTCTCAACCTGGTCTACAACACGCAGAAAGTCAGCGCCCATACGGTCTAGCTTATTGACGAAGATAATACGCGCAACTTCTGAGTCGTTTGCATAACGCCAGTTAGTCTCTGATTGGGGCTCAACACCTCCAGAACCACAAAATACACCCACACCGCCATCCAATACTTTCAACGAACGGTAAACTTCTACGGTGAAGTCGACGTGCCCTGGTGTATCGATGATGTTTAAACGGTGGTCTTTCCAGAAGCAGGTAGTGGCAGCAGACTGGATGGTAATTCCGCGCTCCTGCTCCTGCTCCATGAAGTCAGTGGTTGCTGCGCCGTCGTGAACTTCACCGGTTTTATGGATTTTACCGGTGAGCTTTAGAATACGCTCGGTAGTGGTGGTTTTACCGGCGTCAACGTGGGCGAAAATACCGATATTTCTGTACAGGGATAAATCAGACATTGTGCTTCTCAACCGTTTTAACTTTAATAGGGAAAATTGGGCGGCAAGAGTACAGGAAAACAGATGATATTGGGAGTGCCAAAAAGCCTTATTTCTACCTATCTGGGCATTGGATTGTATGTCTTGGGACCTAGGAGACCATTATCTTGAGGTAAGCCTCATTTGGGGCCCATTAAAGCACAATAAAATGACCGTCGATCAAGCGTTTAACTATAAAAAGGTCAGCGATTCTATCAGAACCACAGCTGCGCCTTGAAGAGGTAGAAGAGCCCAGCGGCTCATAGTAAGTCACGGAGAACGTACTACTGTTGTCAGGCGGAGGGATCACCGGCTCGGGCATCCAGAAAAACATTGTCGACGCCTATCGCTATATCGTGCAGAACTATGCTGCCAATGACAAAATTTATCTGTTCGGCAACAGCCGTGGTGCCTATACGGTGAGAGCACTGTGCGGGTTTATCAACAATTGCGGCATTGTAAAACGACCCGACGCCAAACTGATCGCACAAGCCTTTCGCATCTATAAAGATCCAGCGCCACTTCATTACCCTGACGGGCAGGGTTCCAAATATTTTCGCAGCGCGCATCCACACAGGTCACGTAAGGTACATTTTGTCGGTGCTTGGGACACGGTGGGCGCTTTAGGAATTCCTTTCAGCCTCATGGGTCTGCTTCAAAGTGAAGACGAGTTCTACGACACTAAAATGGGGGCCAATGTCGCTTTCGCGCGGCATGCGCTGGCCATTGATGAACAGCGCTATCTTGCAGACGACAAATACCGACCTCGCCAATTAAAGTCTCTGGTCGAAGACAAGGGCTGGAGCAAAATTGACGTGGGCAGTTAGGCTAGCAGTGGGAATAAGAACGCCGCTATTGGACGAGGGTGACAAGCGATATGATCTGTATTTTTCATTTTCATGGAGAAATTCTATAGAGGTCAATGCACCTGCATCTCGGACAAAGCGGCTTCCAGCTCATCCACTAAACCATCGAATACTTCAATGGCATCGTAAATAGGCTGCGGGCTGGTCATATCGATACCCGCTTTTTTCAGCAACTCGATAGGGTAGTCATTACTCCCCGAACGCAGCATATCCAAAAAACGCTCTCGTGCCGGCTCACCCTCTTCCAGGATCTGTTTGGCCAACGCGATTGACGCCACAAAGGAGGTTGCATACTGATAAACATAGAAGTTATCAGTGCGTAAAAAGTGTGGAATACGACTCCACTCGCTGGCATTCAAAGGGTCAGCGTGAACTGCGTCCCCATAATACGCTTCAAATACGTTGGCATAAATTTTATTCAGAGAGTCCTTGGTTAAAGCACTGCCTGACTCCACCGCGGCATGGGCTTGCATTTCGAAGTCGGCGAAGGAGGCCTGACGGAAAAAGCTGCCGCGAAAATCGTCGAGATAAGATTGCAGAAGGTAGACTTTTTCGCCGGGTGATTTGGCATCCGCCAACATTTTTTGCATGAGAATAGCCTCATTTGTCATGGAGGCAATTTCAGCTATAAAAGTCCTTGAAGACGCGTAAGCGTATGGCTGCACTTCATTGGCCATGTATTTGTGCAGCGAGTGACCGTACTCATGCGCAAGCGTTGATACGTCCGACAGTGAGCCTTGATAGTTCATCGATAGATAGGGCTTGGAACTGTAGGTGCCCCAGGAATAGGCCCCGCCGCGCTTGCCTCGACTCTCCAGGGCGTCAACCCAACCATCGTCAAAACCCATCCAATAAAGCTTGATATATTCCTCGCCCAGCGGCGCGAGTCCATCGGCTACGATATTTTTCGCCTCATCCCAGCTCACATCTTCATACATCGGATCGACCAGAGGCGCATACAAGTCCCAAACCTCCAGTGTTTCGACGCCAAGTTTTTCTCGCCGCAGCTCCAGATAGCGCTGCAGCGGTTTGCCGCCCTCGCGAGCCGCCGCAATCAAGTTGGTGTAAACCTCGATAGGAATGGCGCTGCCATAAGTGGCCTGTTGTAGAGCCGAGTCGTAGCCTCTGGCATTGGCATAAAAAATGCGCGACTTCACATGGCCGTCATAATTAGCTGCCAGGGTATTACCCATCTCCTCATATTTTGTGAACAACCCCCGCCACGCTTCTTCACGAACACGCCTGTCAGTGGAGTACAAAAATGAGCCGTAGCGCCCCTTGGTAAGCTCCACGGTTTGCCCTTTTTCATCTTTCATTTCACCAAAGGTCAGGTCGGCGTTGTCGATGGCGGAAAACACCTGCTGAAATTTGGCCAGTGGATCGCTGGCCATCGCCAAAATTTTCTCTTCGGACTCAGAGCGAGTGTAATTTAGCAGACGGAACTCTTCATCGAGATAATGTCGATAAATATGTAGGCCCTCGGTTTTTTCCACCATGACATTGAGCTTGTCCTGGGGAATGGCCAGAAGTTCCGGGGTGAAAAAAGCAGCGGCCTCAGACAGCTCTGCGTTAAGTGTGCGGGCTCTGGAAAACATCGCGCCGTTTTCGCTATTACGCTGATCCTCATGAGACTTTAAACCGGCGTAGACATAGATATTACCCAATATAGAACTTAGCTCCTCCTGCTTTTTTATCGCAGCTAATAGGCTCTTGCCGCTGTCACCTAAATGGCCTTTAAACTTTACAATTTCTGGCGTCATAGCCTGCAGTTTTTTGACATCCGCCTCCCAGGCTTTAGTGGAGGAATACATGGAGCTTAGATCCCACTTGTACTGTGCCGGAATCTCCGCCCGCTGCGCCACCTCAGCAGCTAACAATGGAGTAGCTAGAGCCATCAGCAAGGCCACAAGAGGCAATAACAATACCTGTTTCATGATTTTTATTATCCTGAATAAATTTAGGTAGCTGAAGGGGTCACTGAATTAAACTCTACGCCTACAATGTGACACACATACCGATGAAGGGTGGCCTTGAGTTTGTCGCGATCATAATCTCCGCCTTTCATCATGGCCTCTCGCTCAAGCTGGTGAAATAGGCTTTGACAAATGCGGGCGTCGGCTTCCGGGTCGGGAGATGCCAGTGCTGTAAAGGCTACTATCAGGTTATCCACTTCAGACTGCCAGTAGTCAAACACTTCTTGTTGCAGCTCTTTGATGTGAATGCTTTCGTGGTAGAACGCCAACTGCACGATGCAGTTGTCTCGGTAATTTTCTATCTGGTCAATTTCATAATCGACCGTGAACTTATAAATTTCTTGCGCTAGGGCAATTCTGTCTTGTGAAAGCTTGAGCATGTCGGGCGCCCTGCTCTCAAGAAAACCCAAAATCTGGTGCACATAGGGGTTGGGGCCCGTTGCAGGCTGCGCCCGCCAATAACTGAAGGCACTAACAATAAGATCTTCGATATTGTTAAAGTGATAAGTGGTGGCCCCCAGCGGCACTTCCGCCTCTTTCGCCACTGCACGATGACGAACACCGCGCATGCCGTCGCGCTTTATAATCTGCAGGGTAGCCCGGTTAATTCTGGCGCGCGTTTCCTGCCCACGGGAGCTTTTCTTCCTCCCTACGACATTTTTTATTTCCTCGGCTGGAATTTCTGACACGACGTCGTTCGTCACTTCAGGCTTCCCGTCGCTGACAACCGGGAAAAGAGCACAACATTTCGAACATTAGATTGGCGGCGAGCAGTGACGTATTACCTGTCGTATCGTAAGGAGGAGACACTTCTACCAGATCAGCCCCTACCAAATTCAGACCCCAGCAACCACGAATAACTTCTATGCCCTGTATGCTGGTTAGCCCCCCTGGTTCCGGCGTACCCGTACCCGGCGCCACCGATGGGTCAAGCCCGTCGATATCAAAGCTGAGATACACTGGAATTTCCGGGCCAATTTCGGTACGAATACGATCCATCAGTGGTGCCAGCGATTTATGCCAACACTCTTCTGCCGGCACCACTGTGGCGCCACGATCCCGGGACCAGTCGAAATCCTCAGCGGAATAACCCGTGGTGCGCAGCCCAATCTGATACATCTTGTTCGGGTCAACTAACTCTTCTTCTACCGCGCGCCTGAAGATAGTGCCGTGACAAACCTTCTCCCCAAACATGGTGTCGTTGATGTCTGCATGGGCGTCCACATGAACCAACGCTACCGGACCATGCGCTTTTTCCAGCGCACGCAATATTGGTAAAGTCACAGTATGGTCACCTCCCATGGAGACCGTCTTTGCACCGCAGGCGAAAACCCCATCGTAAAACTTTTCGATAATGTCTATGGATTTAGCCAAGTTAAACGTGTTGAGCGGTACGTCACCGATATCAGCCACTTGAAAGGAATCAAAAGGTGCTGCACGTGTATACATTCCGTAGGGACGAACCATCACCGATTCACAGCGTATTTCACGGGGTCCAAAGCGACTGCCTCCACGATTACTGGTACCAATATCCAAAGGCACACCTACCAATGCAATATCCAGACCCTGCGCATCCACCTGCGCGGGCAGACGAAACATGGTGGCATGCCCGGCAAAACGCGGCATTTCATTGCCACCCAGAGGTTGATTGAATTTTTTGTCTGTCATTTTTTATGACTCCATGGACAGTGACCTATGCTAACCGCTATAGCCTAAAAATTATAGCCAGCCGCTGCTGATTTTTCCTCCTTGAAAGCGCTTTTGCTGCGAGTAGTTCTGAAAAATAAGCCATAATAGGCTACAGTTGTAGCATCATAATAAGTTGCACGCCAACCATGCCCCCCAATCGATTAATAACACTTCTAGCTCTTGTATTTTGTTCTACGCTGGTCGCCTGCGGTGGCGGAGAATCTAATGTAAGCTCAGGTAACCGTGAGGGCATGCTGCACTATGGCAATGGCTCCGAACCTCAGGGCCTAGACCCCCACGTTGTCACCGGCGTACCTGAAAGCCACCTTGTTCGGGCACTTTTTGAGGGTTTGGCGGTAAAAAATCCCTACACCCTGGAACCCGAACCCGGGGTAGCGGAAAGCTGGGAGTTCAGCGAAGACCGCCGCATTATCACCTTCCACATTAACCCTCGTGCGAAGTGGTCTAACGGCGACCCCATGACAGCCGAAGATTATGTATGGTCGTGGCAAAGGGCACTAGACCCTGCCATGGGGAACCTCTATGCCTATATGCTATTCCCGGTAAAAAACGCCGAGGCCTACGCTACCGGTAGACTGACCGACCTCGAACAACTTGGCGTTAAAGCCCTCGATAAGCTCACGCTACAAGTTACTCTCAACGAGCCAACGCCTTATTTCATCCAACTCATGGACCACTACAGCACCTTTGCAGTGCACCGCCCCACCATTGAAAAATTTGGCAAGTCCACCGCCCGCTTTACCAAGTGGACCCGAGTGGAAAACATGGTAAGCAACGGCGCATTTAAACTCACACAATGGCATCTGAATCGTCGCATCGTCATGGAGAAGAGCAAGACCTATTGGGATGCTGACAAGGTCAGGCTAGCGGGTATTGTGTTCTATCCCACGGAAAATAGTGTCAGTGAAGAGCGCATGTTTCGCGCCGACCAGTTGCACTACACTCAAACCATTCCACTGGAAAAAATCCCCGTCTACCAGGCCATGGAAAACACCCCCTATGTGCAGGCACCCTATCTCGGCACTTACTTTTTCCTACTTAATAGCAGCCGCCCTCCGCTAGATGATGTGCGGGTTCGTCGGGCGCTGTCGATGGCTGTAGACCGGGACACTCTGGCTGCCACTGTCATGCAAAAATCGGTATATCCCTCATATTCCATTACTCCACCGGGAGCGCTGGGGTACAAACCCCCCAAAGTTTTCAGTTACGACCTGGAAAAGGCCAAGTCCCTGTTAGCAGAAGCGGGCTACCCCAATGGCGAGGGTTGGCCAGGACTGGAAATTACCTATAACACCAGTGAGAGCCATCGAAAAATTGCGGTAGCCCTACAACAAATGTGGAAAAAAGCGCTCAATATAGAAGTGACCATCGCCAACCAAGAGTGGAAGGTGTACCTCGACTCGGTTACCCAGATGAATTTCCAGGTTGCCCGTCGCGGCTGGATTGGCGACTACATAGACCCTAACAATTTCCTCGACCTCTTTCTCACCGGCGGCGGCAATAACAATACCGGTTTCGCAGACCCGTACTACGACGAGCTCATACTGCGAAAAGCGCCCAAGGCAAAAACCCGCGAGGAACGCTTTGCTATTTTTACTGAAGCAGAGACCATGCTGATGAACGAAATGCCCATTATTCCCGTCTATACCTATACCAGTAAGCACCTGATTAATTCCTCCGTGCACGGTATGCCGTCCAATTTAATGGACTCAACAAACTTCAAATATGTGTGGCTAGAAACAAACACTGAGCCGGGGGAATAGACTATGTGGCGATTTATCGCAATCCGGTTACTACAGGCCATACCAGTCATTCTGGCTGTTATTACCGTAACCTTCTTCCTCGTACGAGCAGCTCCTGGTGGGCCCTTCGATAGTGAAAAAGCGGTGATGCCCGAAGTTAAGGCCGCACTGGAAGCACAGTATCGACTCGACCTACCCTTGGCTCAACAATATCTGGCCTACCTTGGCGACTTGGCTCATGGCGACTTCGGCCCTTCCTTTAAATATCCGGGGCGCGACGTCAATGAACTCATTTCGGCAGGCTTTCCAGTTACTGCTGAACTTGGCGTTTATGCGCTGTTGGTGGCACTTTTCCTCGGTGGAATATCTGGCATAGTGGCGTCCCTCAAACCCAATACGGCGCAGGATTACATTCCCATGTCCTTAGCCATGATAGGGATTTGCATGCCAGCCTTCCTGCTTGGCCCTCTGCTGGTGTTAGTGTTCGGTATTTACCTAGAGTGGTTGCCGGTAGCGGGCTGGGGCGACATTCCCGGCGACAAGATACTTCCCAGCATTACACTGGGTACCGCTTATGCTGCCTATATCGCACGCCTGGGTCGCGCTGGAATGCTGGAAGTGATGACACAAGATTATATTCGCACTGCCCGCGCCAAGGGCCTGCCTGAGTGGCAGGTGGTCACCCGCCACGCCCTGCGCGGTGGAATGATACCCGTGGTGGCATTTTTGGGGCCCGCCTTTGCCGGACTACTGACAGGCTCCTTCGTCGTCGAAACCATTTTTCAAGTGCCCGGCCTAGGTCGCTTTTTTGTGCAGGCCGCCTTTAACCGCGACTACACCATGATTCTAGGTTCCACCGTATTCCTGTCCACCTTGATTGTTCTGTTCAATCTCCTCTCAGACATTCTCGCCGCGTGGATGAACCCCCGCCTGCGAGCACAGTTTGGGGGCCTATAAGTGACCAATGAGACAACACTTAATGATATTAGGGCCGAGCATGGTACGTCCCTGTGGAAGGACGCCTGGACTCGCCTGAAAAAAAACCGTCTGGCTCTGTTTGGCCTGGCAGTTCTGACTGTGTTTATTATTGTGGCGCTGCTGACACCCTGGATTGCGCCTTATGGCTACGAAACCCAAGATTTGAATTTGGGCGCAACACCACCGTCCGCACAACACTGGCTGGGCACCGACATTTTTGGCCGCGACCTACTCACCCTTATCATGTACGGAGGACGTATTTCTCTCGCAGTGGGTTTTGTCGCCACTACGGTGGCATTGTTAATTGGAGTTACCTGGGGAGCCATTGCAGGCTACGCTGGCGGCAAGATAGACGCCACCATGATGCGTCTTGTCGACATTCTGTACGCGCTGCCTTTTATGATTTTCATCATACTGCTTATGGTGGTATTTGGACGCAACCTGTTGCTGCTGTTCCTGGCGATTGGCGCGGTGGAGTGGCTAACCATGGCGCGCATTATGCGCAGCCAGGTGCAGTCGCTGCGGCAACAGGAATTTGTAGAAGCAGCAGTCTCCTTAGGTCTGGGGCCCGCTACCATTATTCGCCGCCACATTATTCCCAACGCTTTGGGCCCCATTATCGTGTACACCACACTGACAATCCCCAGTGTCATGTTACTGGAGGCCTTTTTAAGCTTTCTCGGCTTGGGGGTTCAACCTCCTCAAACATCCTGGGGGCTGTTAATTTCCTATGGCGCCGAAACTATGGAGGAGCTCCCTTGGCTGCTAATCTTTCCTGGTATAGCGCTGTCACTAACGCTGTTTTCTCTTAACTTTCTGGGCGACGGGCTGCGCGACGCACTCGATGTACGCAGTTCTAAAGATTAGGTCGTAGGAGTTTTTGCCATGGTGCTACTCGAAGTAAACAACCTGCAAGTGAGCTTCCACACCCGCAACGGTGAAGTAAAAGCCGTAGATGATGTAAGTTTCACCGTAGAGTCCGGCAAGATCACAGCCATCATTGGCGAGTCGGGTTCAGGCAAGTCGGTGGTTTGCTACAGTTTGTTAGGCCTGATACCTATGCCCCCGGGGAAAATCGAAGGCGGCCAAGCTCTGTTTGAAGGAAAAGACCTACTTCAGATGTCAGAGCGTCAACTGCAAAAAATTCGCGGGCGGGATATCGCCATGATATTCCAAGACCCAATGACCTGCCTCAACCCCTATATGACCATTGGCGAGCAGCTGATTGAGCCCATTGTTTTTCACCAGCGCATTTCCAAGAAAGAGGCCCGCCAGCGAGCAGTCGAACTACTAGAGGAAGTGGGCCTGCGCAATCCAGGGTCCACTATCAACAGCTATCCCCACGAGTTTTCCGGTGGTATGCGCCAGCGTGTAATGATAGCAATGGCGCTAATCAATGAACCCAAATTGCTGATAGCAGATGAGCCCACAACAGCACTGGATGTCACCATTCAGGCTCAAATACTAAAATTGATAGCGCAGCTGCAGACTAAACGTGACATCGGAGTAATATTCATCAGTCATGACCTGGCCGTTGTAGCCGACATTGCCGATGACATCATTGTGATGAAAAGCGGCAAGGTCTTGGAGCACAACAATCGCCACGGTATTTTCCAAAATGCACAGCACGCCTACACAAAAAAACTTCTTTCAGCCATTCCCGCTGGCACCAAGACAATCAACACAGAATTGCATCAGCCCTTAATTACCATCAGTAATTTGAATACCTGGTTCGATCAAGGAAAACATCAAGAGCCGGTCAAAGCTGTAAATGATGTCTCTGTAGATATTCTCAAAGGAGAAATTCTGGGGCTGGTGGGCGAATCGGGCAGCGGAAAATCTACCATTGGGCGCTCAATTTTAAGACTGGTGCCGATAACATCTGGCACAATAAATTTTGACGGCACCGAGCTTACCTCACTGGAAGGTACCGGCCTGAAAAATATGCGTAGGCGTATGCAGATGATATTCCAAGACCCCTACGCCTCGCTTAATCCGCGCATGTCGGTGTATGACACTCTGGCCGAGCCCCTACTGCTACACGCCATAGAGACAAAAGCCAGCGTAGCAAAAGGTGTATTAAAGCTAATGGACGACGTGGGGCTGGCACGTAACTTCGTGCGCAAATATCCCCACGAATTTTCAGGCGGCCAGCGACAGCGCATCGCAATTGCTCGGGCACTGTCGACTCGGCCAGAATTTATTGTTGCAGACGAACCGGTATCGGCATTGGACGTAACTATTCAGGCCCAAATACTCGACCTGATGCTGGACTTGGGAGGCGAATACGGACTCACCATGTTGTTTGTGTCTCACGACCTGGCGGTAGTAAAACATATAGCCGACCGCATTGTGGTGCTGTACAAGGGCGAGATTGTTGAGCAGGGTACAGGGCGTGAGTTATTTGAGAACCCGCAGCAAGAATACACACGACAGTTATTGCGTTCCATTCCAGGGCGAGGCCTGCTCGCGTAGCGCCGCTAAATCAGTGTCATAAAGGTTTTTACAAAGAGCTTACTCATCTGCGCAAGCCTGGCTTATTTCCCTGCGCACTTCCACCAACAGATCCAGGTCGGGCTGATATAAAATCGGACTCACGCGATCGACCTTGCCCTTGAAGCGGCTGGCAATTTGAGCACCCACTTCTGCCGGCGTGCCAACGACGGCAAAAGTATTCAACATTTCATCGTCAATCAACTGTCCCATTTCCATCCATTTTCCCGCCTTGGATAGGCGGGTAATTTCTGGCTGCACACCTTCCCAGCCGTGGCATTGCAAAATCGGCGCATAGGCAGGAGTGGACGCGTAAAAAGCAATCTGACTCCTAGCAGAGAAAATCGCGGATTGTAAACTCTCCTCATCGGTGCCCGTTGCAGTAATAATCTGGGCCGAAATATCGAAGCCCTCTCTGGGCTTCCCCGCTATTTCAAGCCCTTTATTCACAGCTTTCAGCGACAGCTCGTTCATCGAACGAGCTGTATTGAACGGGTGCATAAAGTAGCCGTCGCCCACCTCGCCAGCCACCTGTGTCATAAGTGGCCCAACACCCGCCACGTAGATTTTGGGGGCGCCATACTGATTGACGGGTGGTGTAAGCAGTGGGGGCATGAGTGTGTGAGTATAAAACTCGCCTTCAAATTTAAGCTTCTCTCCCGTCTCCCAGGCGTGCCAAATAGTCTGTATAGCCTGGACCATTTCGCGCATTCGCGCAGCGGGCTTACTCCAGGGCATGGAAAATCGGCGCTCAATGTGTGCTTTTATTTGCGAGCCCAGGCCCAAGATAAACCGGCCTTGGGAAACATTCTGCAGGTCATTGCCTAGGTAGGCGAGACTCATAGGGTTGCGTGCAAAGGCCACTGCAACAGATGTCATCAGTTCCATTTTTTGCGTGGTCATTGCCGCGGTGGTGCACGATATAAAGGGGTCGCTTTGACCTTCAAAAGTGTAGGCACCATCAAACCCGGCAGCTTCTAGCTGGGGCGCCATTTCACCGACTTTCACTGGATCAAACATCAATGAACCATCAATTTTCATTCTTTTCTCCTGGTAACTGGATATAAATAATACGGGCTAAGTATCCATTTTTATACTGCCGGGATACACATTCCATCCGGACAAGTTATGCTGGTAAATCCGATCATAAAACAAATCTCAGTATTTGGAGAACCCATGACAACCAACACTGTGCACAATCCGCCCCTTATGCCCCATTTGCTTATCGATGGCCTCAACCGCTATGACGATGAACCTTGTCTGTTCCTCGGGGACAAGGTGGCAAGTTATAAGGATGTGCGCGAATCCACCAGTCAGATGATACAGGCATTGCAATCTAAAGGCCTGGGCAAAGGCAACCGTGTCGCAGTCATCTCTGCTAACCGACCGGAAGTGTTATCCAATATTGCCGCAATGCAGTTAGCGGGATGTATTGGAACGCCGCTACACCCGCTAGGCTCACTAGACGACCACCTGTTTGTGTTAGAGGCAGCAGAAATTGACGCACTGGTGTATGACGCCTCTGTATTTGAGCAACATGCAGCAGCCTTGCATAGCGCACTACAAAAAAAGCTGCCCGAATCCAAGCTACTTATGCTGGGGTTTGGCCCCACCGAGTGCGGTGAAGACTACCTTGCTTTGGCCGCAGGCTTTACACCTCAGCCTTTGGTAGCTCCAGATATTCAGCCCGATGATGTCGCATCGATGACCTTTACTGGCGGCACCACCGGCGTACCCAAAGGCGTGCTAAGTACTTACCGCTCCATAGCCTATATGACGCAAATACAAATGGCGGAATGGGAGTTTCCTGACGACTTACGCATGCTCATCCCAACACCGCTGTCCCACGCTGCCGCCGCATTTTTTGTGCCTGTGCTGCAAAAAGGCGGCGCCTTCTATGTTATGCAGGGTTTTACGCCAGACTCTTTTTTCGACATGGTAGAACAACACAAAATTACTTGCACTATGTTGGTTCCAGTCATGCTGTATTTTTTATTGGATTCGCCCCGCGCAGCTAACGCCGATATGTCCAGCATGGAAACTCTATTTTACGGCGCCTCGGCCATGAGCCCTGTCCGGCTTAAAGAGGGCCTCGAGAAGTGGGGGCAGATTTTCTACCAGTTCTTCGGTCAGTCCGAGGCACCCATGGTGCTGAGCAATTTACGCCGAGCAGATCACGACCTGAATAAACCCCAGCGTCTGAGCTCTTGCGGGCGCCCCTCACCCTGGGTAAGCCTCACCTTGCGCGATGTAGATAACAATCGCGTGGCACAGGGCGAACCCGGAGAAATTTGTGTACGCGCTCCGCTGGTAATGAAAGGCTACAAAGACATGCCCGAACAAACCGCTGAAGCCTTCGCTGGAGGCTGGCTGCATACCGGCGACATTGGCAAGCTAGATGATGAGGGCTTTCTCCACATTGTCGATCGCACCAAAGACATGATTGTCAGCGGCGGATTTAATGTCTTTCCCCGTGAAGTGGAAGACGTTCTCGCCACTCACGAGGCCGTAGGCCAGGTAGTAGTTATAGGCGTGCCAGACGAGCAATGGGGTGAAGCAGTGAAGGCCGTTGTGGTTCTCAAGCCCGGGTTTGAAGCAAGCGACGCGATGGTTCATGCCATGCAGCAGCTGGTGAAGGAGGCCAAGGGTTCAGTGCAGTCACCCAAATCGATAGATTTTGTGGCAGCTATCCCGCTAACTGCGGTAGGTAAGCCAGACAAGAAAACAGTGCGTGCGCAGTATTGGAAAAATACTGAACGCGGCGTGGGTTAGGAACGCCCCAGTCAACGTCACAGCGAAAGCAACAACCAGTTCTGGACTTCATCGGCTATTACACCGACCATAGTGCGCATGCTAAATGATACCCCTGAACTCTTTCGCGGCCTGAACTACCCCTGGGGTAGAAAGGTCAACCCAATCCCCGGTGTACCGGAGAAAATCGCCGACGGCGTCTACTGGCTGCGCATCCCCATGCCAATGTCACTGGATCATATCAACATATGGTTGCTTGAAGACGAGGACGGCTGGACGGTGGTGGACACCTGCCTGAACCTCCCTAACGCGCGGGAAGTCTGGGAACAGGTTTTTAGTGCGTTTATGCAGGGAAAGCCAGTGCAACGCGTCATTTGCACCCACCTTCACCCCGACCATGTAGGTCTGGCAGGTTGGATCACCAGACGCTTTTCCTGCCAGCTATGGATGTCACGGGAAGAATTTCTTATGTGTCGCGCCATGGCCGGAGACACGGGCAGAGAGGCACCCGATGTAGCGATCCGATTTTATCAGGCAGCTGGTTATAACGAGGGGCAGCTGGACAAATACCGGGAAAAATTTGGCGGCTTTGGCAGAGCCATTTCTACCCTGCCCGATAGTTTTAGACGCCTAGTTGATGGTGAAACTATTCGTGTCAACAATCGTTACTGGCAAGTTGTTGTCGGCGCCGGCCACTCCCCAGAGCACGTTTGCCTGTACTGCCCTGCACTCAAACTGCTAATTTCCGGAGACCAGGTGCTGCCCAAAATTACGCCTAACGTGAGCGTATTTCCCACTGAACCCGAGGGTGATCCGCTGAAGGAGTGGCTGCAATCCAATGGCCGTATTCGTGACAGACTGCCCGACGACGTACTGGTATTACCCGCACATGAGGCGCCATTCTATGGCCTGCATGTGCGCCTGACACAGGTTATCGAGAGTCACGAGACAGACCTGGACAATTTATTTAATCACCTGGAAGAACCCAAACGCGCCATAGATTGCTTTCCGGCGCTGTTCAAAAGAGAGATCGACGACGACGTTCTCGGGATGGCCACCGGTGAAACACTAGCCCACCTTAATTGCCTGATGGGCCGCCGAAGAATTCTCCGCAGACAAGATGAAAAGGGCGTGGACTGGTATGAACAGAAACCGGACGTCTGCGAATTTACCTAACAAATAGCGAGTCGCCATAGCTATTTGGGCTGGAGCTTCCGCCAAGAGATCTTACTGCTCGCTATAGAGAATTTTCTGCATCGCCGCTCGTATCTGGTCGGGAATAGCGACCGACTCTCGTGACACACGGTCTACCCATACATGCGTCATAGTACCCTGTGCCAGAGCGAGGTCTTCACCGGGGATGAATAGGGCGGCGGCATATTGCACCGAACTGCGCCCAAGCTTGTTTACCCGCACACCCACATCCAGATATTCGTTCTCAGGCCAACTTACTTCTCTAAAATAATTACAACCCGAATTAACGATTAAACCAATTATTGGACTGCTGCGCATACACAAACCGCCTTCAAGCGAAAGGTAGCGGTTAATGGCATTGTCGTAATACTGGTTGTGCAGGCTATTATTGAGATGGCCATAAATATCCATATCCTGAAACATCATTATGGCCTGGGAATAATCGAAGTACTGATCTCTATGGTGTGGTGTAGGCTTCATCTTTTTATACTCGCTAGTATGAACGCGGCAAACCTAGCTCATGTTCGCCAAGATAAGCCAAAATAAGGTTAGTTGAGACGGGAGCAATTTGGTATAGCCGTGTTTCACGCCACTTTCTTTCCACGTCATATTCTGTAGCAAGGCCGAACCCGCCATGGGTTTGCATACAAGCTTCCCCCGCTGCCCAGGAAGCCTCAGATGCCAACATTTTTGCCATATTAGCCTGCGCCCCACAGGGCTGTCCCGCATCATATAACTTGGCTGCGTGCTTCACCATTAAGTCCGCTGCTTCAGTTTGAGCATACGCACGCGCAATAGGAAACTGCACGCCCTGATTCTGACCGATAGGCCGGCCAAACACCCTGCGGTTTGTCGCATAGTCGCTGGCAGTTTTAATAAACCAGCGGGCATCACCAATACATTCCGAGGCAATTAGTATTCGCTCGGCGTTCATACCAGACAATATGTACTTGAACCCTTCACCCTCCTTGCCAATGAGGTTGGCGGCGGGAACCGGCACGTCATCAAAAAATATTTCTGTGGTGGCGTGATTAATCATCGTAGAAACTGGCTTAATGGTCATGCCCTGCTGCTGCGCCTGCTTCATATCCACGATAAAAACAGACAATCCAGCGGAGCGCTTTGTTACTTCGCTTCTGAGTGTTGTTCGCGCCAGCAAAATCATTAAATCGGAGTGCTCTGCCCGGGAGATCCATACCTTTTGCCCATTCACGATATAGTTATCGCCATCGCGAACGGCGAAAGTACTGATACTGGTAGTGTCGGTACCCGCAGTAGGCTCGGTAACACCAAATGCCTGCAGGCGTAATTTTCCTGAAGCTATGCCTGGCAGGTAATTGGATTTTTGCTGTTCGCTACCATGACGCAAAAGTGTACCCATGGTGTACATCTGTGCGTGGCAGGCGGCAGCATTACAGCCGTGTGTATGTATTGCGGTTAAAATCTCACAGGCACTATCCAAAGCTAGCCCACTGCCCCCGTATTCCTGGGGGATAAGGCATGCCAGTAAGCCCGCATTGCTCAGCGCCCCTACAAACTCTGCGGGGTACTGCTTGCTAGCGTCCTTTTCACGCCAATATTCTCCCGGGAAATTCGCACAAATTTTGCCCACTGTTTGGCGAATATGGGCTATTGTTTCAAGTTGATCATCGGACATATTGTCGTGTCACCTTCTGCAGAGTGTCATTTTCCGGTACCCGTAGCGGCATTGTAATAGAAAAGTTACCGCGCTCCAGCAGTGATAGTGATACTCATGGCAACAGTTTGTGCAATATCTCCATTGTATGCGCCGCGTCGAGCAACTTTGGCACAGGATACATAGAACCTTCAGCAATTGCTGCACTGCAAAGTTCATCAAAATCTTGTTGCTGAATTTTCTGGGAAGAACTGGCAATGCCAACCTCAGTGCGCAAATCCCTCACAGCTTGAATAAATCGACATGAGAGCTGAGATGGGTCTTCTCCTTCGCTGCCAACGCCTACCAACACAGCAAGTTCCGCTAACCTGGTCTGCGCTTCCTCTCGGCAAAAATCCAACACTTCGGGCAGCACCATGGCATTGGCAAGCCCGTGGGGAATACTATATTTAGCCCCAAGCTGATGAGCGATGGCGTGTACATTACCCACGTTGACTTGATTAATAGCGATACCACCGTAATAAGCGCCCATGGACAAACCCTCACGCGCTGACAAATTACTGCCGTCCTGGTATGCCGTTTTTAAGTGTTCAAATACAAGCTTAACCGCCGCGCTCGCATGCTCTAGCCGCGTGCCGCGATCCCACACACCGATGTAGGCTTCAATACCGTGAGTGAGGGCGTCCATCCCAGTGGCTGCGGTGATATGTGGGGGCAATCCCAGGGCTAACTCTGGATCTAGGGCGACCGCCACAGGAAGCAGATTCTTCGTGACAATGACCCCCTTTTCGTGAGTTTTACTATCGGAAATTACCGCGCCCTGAGTAGCTTCAGAGCCAGTACCGGCTGTAGTGGGTACGGCGTAAATTTTGATAAAGTCGTGCTTTATTTTGTCCATGCCCACCCAATTCTGAGGGGGTTCACTATTGCTTGAGCTGGCCGCTATAATTTTTGCTGCGTCAATGACTGAGCCTCCTCCAACCGCAAACACTGCCTGACTGCCATGTGCGTGACATACTTTCACACCCTCAGCCACTTGTTCATACGTGGGATCAGGTTGCACGCCGTCATAATATGCAAGGTCAATATCAGCTGCCAGCAAGCCCTCAACCACTTTGTCCACCACCCCCAGCTCGCGCAACACTTTATCGGTGACGATCAGCACCTTGGTGACCCCGGTTCGAGAAATGTGGCGACACAGTTGCAGAGAGCTTCCGCTCCCAGCGAATGCCATGTAGCTGCTGCCGGGCATGCGTTTACCCATGAAATTCATCAGCTTGAGTAGTAGTGCGTGTTTCAGCTTGGGCACAAACATGGACATAGGTTTCTCCGAACAACTAAGCAAAACTTTATTAATAGCGTAACGTTATCATAGCTTGAAATAAATACACGATGAAGAAAATACTCGGCAGATTCGTACTCTAGGCCAACTAGGGTGAAAAAAAAATTGTCATACTGCGGCATCTATCGGTACTTTGAATGTAACAAACATAGACCTATTCGCCGGACAGTCGCTAGGTCATCAAACCGCCATCTACGCGCACAAAGTCTCCCTTGATATGGTTGGCATCATCGCTAGCGAGAAAGGCAACTACACCCGCTACATCTTCAGGTGGAGCGAAGTAGCCATCGGGAAGCATTACCTTGGTCAGCAAGCGCTCATCGGCATCCTCGGGTATGGTGGCGCCTGCCACCATGGGCGTTTCGATTCCGCCAGGGCATATCGCATTGCAGTTAAGCCCCAGCATGCTGTACTCGATGGCGATGCACTTAGTCAGCGACAACACCGCCCCCTTGGAGGCCGAATAAGCCGCTGTCCATGCGTGAGAACCCAGCGCCGCAGTGGAGGCCATATTTACAATAAATCCTTTGGTTTTCAGCAAATGTGGAATCGCTTCTTGGCACATCATCAATACACCGTAGCAATTTACTTTCATCACACGGTCAAAATCTTCCAGCGACAACTCAAGCGTGTTGTCGAATCGTAGCATGCCGGCAATGTTGCATAGCGCATTGAGCTTTCCGTATTTCTCCACAGCCGCCGCTACGGTCGCCTTGACTGCATCCTGATTGGAAACATCGCAGCTAAGCGCTAGCGCCTCGCCGCCATTAGCTATAATTGAATCAGCCACCGCTTCAACTTGTTCAGTGTTGATATCAACACACACCACAGTTCCACCTTCGCTGGATATCCGCAGTGCCGATGCCTTGCCGATGCCCGACCCCGCGCCGGTTATTAAAACAACTCGACCATCAAAACGTCCCATGCATAATTCCTATTGTGATCACGATAAAGAACGTGTGGAATTGGCGCCGCTTATTCTACTAACCCGGGCGCCCATATCAGATATTGCCACCAACAACTGCCAGCGGCGCTTATTGGTGGCGCAGGCACTCTAAGAGCGCTTGGGACCACCATTCTGTCCAGGCCAGCGAGAGCCCGAAATAGTATCAGCAAACGGTGCGAAACCATCCGGGTCCAGCTTACCGGCAAGCTTGATTTCACGGTCGAGGAAGATGGGCCACCACAGGTGGGCAGACAATTGCTCGCGCATGGGAAGCTCAGTAGCCAGAGGGTCCCACGGGCTGTCACGCAGCAGCAACTCACCCTGCACTTCTTCACGCCATGCAGTGCCATAGCGGCTGCGCACATGTACAACATGGGGCGGAAAATCGTAGCCTTCAGACATCATGCCGCAGGCGCGTGAAACCTTAATCCACCATTCGTGCTGGTCAAAATCTTCGAGCTTGTCCGCCGCGCCGGTGGACATACCCTTGAACTCTACGAAGGTGTAGCCCTGGTGCACACAGCGCGCCGAAACAGATGGCCCAAGACGATAGAATTCCACATCACAAGGATACTTGGGCTGACCATTGGTCTCCTGACTGATAAAAATTGCCGACTCCTGATCAATGCCATAACCCAGAGTGTACTCACCTTCGATGCCGTTGTAGCTCGCATCGATCGTGGTCACAATTCCAAACTCGGGCTCATCCGGTACAGGGAAGTTGTAGATAGTCAGATTTACATTGGGGTTGGCTCCGGGCTCAATTCCGGGTGGCAGCAAGGCCGCAATTTTTTCCGGATCTGTGCGGTAGACAATTTTAAGCATGGGCCAATTAACGATATCGCCCGTGTTGCCCTGAGGCGCGCAATCATTCGACATAGTGTTACTCCTGATTTGTATTATTGTAAGTTGGTGATGCCTAACCCCCGACCATATTGGCGACCGGGGTTTCGCGATTGAGAATCATACTGGCTCTCGCCTGTATCTTCTCGTCGGTATCTAGTGTTGTTGTTAACAGCCAGAAAGCGTCCTTCTTCAGTCCTTCGACCGCCATTTCAGCCACTTCATCCGGATGCGTCGTTTGCAACTCGATTCCGTACTGGGCTGCCATTTTTTTCATGTCATCCACACAGTTGATTCCAGACTCATTCCCCACGCTCTCTTTTTGCAACTCTTGCGGGCGCACCCTGCCGGAATTGAAAAGGCCCGTGTCTACAACATGGGGGCCTGGAAACAGAGCGCTGACCTTGACCGGACTGTTAGCCGCCTGAACCTGGTAGTGCAGATTTTCGGTGATGGCGTGCACGGCGGCCTTGCTCGCGGTGTAAATGGGTGCATCG
>Ga0308021_10000234_pt1 | contig 26107 bp, 22 predicted proteins | sample Neamet351_FD_201296 | JGI IMG/M metagenome (GOLD analysis project Ga0308021, IMG submission 201296) | Marine microbial communities from water near the shore, Antarctic Ocean - #351 | ecosystem: Environmental > Aquatic > Marine > Unclassified | place: Southern Ocean | collected 2014-10-02
TGTCAGGCTTCTTTTTGGAGTAGTCCAGGATGGAACCCAAATAGTTTTGAATTTTTTGATATTTCATCAGGAAATGCAAGTAATTGGTTGTGGGACTTTGGAGATGGAAATACTTCTACTCAACAGAATCCTGTTCATACTTATTCAGCAACAGGTTCTGGTTTCTACCTGGTATGTTTAACTATTACTGAATACGACCCAATAACACAAGCCTTAATTTGCACGGATACTTACTGTGATAGTATTTATTTAACAACCCCATCATGTACTGCAAGTTTCTTTGGGCAAGATTTAGGAAATAATGAAGCAATATTTACAAATACTTCTTACCCTCAATCAGGATTAATGTCTACAGTTGATATTGATTATGGTGATGGTACTATAGGATATAGTATTTCATCAGCTGTGAATCACACTTATACTATTGCTGGTACTTATTATGTTTGTGTAACAGTTACGAAATATGATGCCTCTCAAGCCGTGCTTTGTACCGATACTTATTGCGATTCAATAATAATTACTTCAGGAACTATGCCTTGCCAAGCAGATTTTTGTGTAATTCAGGATTCTACTTTGATTATTACTCAAAATCCAAATGGGACAACAACTACCACAATTGGGGACGCTTTCTTTTTCTGTGATTTATCTACTCCTGTAGGAATGATACAGTCTTGGCAATGGGATATGGGGGATAATGGAGCTGGGCAATATTTACCAAACACATCTTCTACTTCACAAACACCAGTTTATGAGTTTGATACAAATGGGGTTTACAATGTGTGTTTAACGATAGTAACTGTTGGGGGGCAATGCACCTCTACTACTTGTGATAGTGTTGATTTTTCAATGATGCAAGGACAGACAGCAGTTGAAGAAATAAGTGCTTTTGAAGCGCTTAAATTATACCCTAATCCTGCAAGCGATAGAATTACAGTTAATCTAATAGCAAATACAACAGGTGATTTATCAATTCGCTTAGTAAATATGATGGGTCAAACATTATCATATCAAGCAATAACAATATTTAATGGAGCTATTAACCATAGCTTGGATGTTTCCGAAATCGCAAATGGTGTGTATTCTGTTGAGGTGGTTCTCAATGGAGAGAAGCAGCACCAAAGAGTGGTGATTAGCAGGTAATACCTGTGGTTAATTGGTTTGAAAAAAGGGGCTGTGGTAGCCCCTTTTTTATTGTATGCTTACCTTTTATTTTAAAGCAAACTCTTTAGCCAAACATTATAGTTGATAACATCAATATCATCCGCTTTTTCATCATCAATTGTATTGCTTACTTCAGTTATTTTCTTTATTAGTTTTTTGTCTTGACTAAGGTTGTTGCAATAAATTAACGCATCAATAATTTCAACTAATTGTTTGTCTCTTTTAAAATTAGAATCCTTTAGTAAAGCCGTAAATGTTTTTTTAATGTGTTTGATTTTACTATCAATAACATCAGTTTGGTTTAAATCGAAACGAACAATAAGTTCAGTAATGTGAATTTTTAGCTGAAATGATTTCCCGATATTTACAAAATCATCTTGCAAAATAAGACGAGATAAGTTTTTTGCTGACAAGGAAAGTTTTCCTTGATCGTAATAAATAAGGGCTGTGTTGAGGTAAATAAATACCGAAAAAGTAGGGAGCTGTTGAATAATATCATTACTTTTTGCTTCTTTTAGTACTGCTAAAGCTTTGTTTTTATCAGACAAGGAATAATTAATTACAAGAGTGTTGTAGTAATAAAATAAATATTTTTCTTTTAAGAATCCGTCATACTCATTCATGCTAATTCTTAATTTTTCAGCATATTCTAAGGACTGTTTGTGTTTATGGGTTTTAAACAGGCAATTAGTAATGTATAGAAGCATGGCTAGCTTTTGTTCATGATTGGTTTTGTTAAATATTTTATCGCGATTAAATTCGTTAAGAGTATGAATAAGGTATTCTTCCAAAGCATGAAAATCATGTTGCTGCAATAAAATCCTACTTATTACTTGTGATACTTTTATTCTAAACTTAGGGCTCTTAGGTATTTTATCATTTTTTGAAAAATTTTCCAGAGTTTTTTGAAGAATTTCATTTACAGACTCATCACTTTTTGAAAAATTCTGAGCAGTTTTCACGTTATATATTACAGCTGCTAGCAATAAATCAATTTCTTGTAGCCAATTTAGTTGCTCATTGTTTTCTCTTGTCTTTTCGATATACTTTTCCACATTGATAGAAACCATATCGCAAGAAAGCTTCAATATTTCAGAGTAAATAATGGATAGTAGTTCAAAAGCTTCAATATTTTCTGCTTCCTTTTCTGCTTTTTTCAAATAATGAAAGGATAGTTTTACATTTCCTTTTCTTTTATAAACTCTTGACAACAATACAAAATGTAGGATAAAAATATCTTTTTCTTTACTCATATGCTGAAGCATCATACTCTTGTTCAAGTCCTTGTAAAGTCTGTTTTTTAGTTGATAAAAGCTATTTTTATTATCTTTGTATAGTTCTTCCGAAATTTCATCTTCCTTATACTCTTCTCCATTTTGTTTGATAAAATCAAATAATAGAAGATCTTTACGCTCGTCTCCACTATTTGTACGGCCTGCAAAAAGTTTGTAAAACCTACTTTCCTCTTTGTTTAAAGAGTTGATTATTTCAAATAAAATGTTCATATATCAATTTTGAACGGCTAAGATATATATTAAATAGCAATGAAGAAGTGAAAAACTACTATTCTTCTTTTGTATACTTGCATTATGAAAATCAAAGGGTTTATATTTAGTCTTTTCTTATTAGCATCAGTTGGTGCTAACGGGCAGGGAATATCTTTGTCATTTGGAGCTAATAGCGTAAATCTTCCTGATACGGTTAGCATAGGAGATACAATTTATTTTTCTTGTTATATAGTGAATGCTGGTGATGATGTAGTGGCAGAAAATATATTGATAAAAGCGGCTAGTTATAGTCAAACGCAAGGGCTAACGAATACTAGAACAATCGGAGGACAAGGACCTAATTTCATTTTTCCTGGGGATAGTATTCAGTTTGTTCCAGGCTTTCTTTATGAGGTTGTTACGCAACAGAATTACTTGATTGGAGATAACATTGTTGTTATTTGGTCAAAAGTATCTGCACCTGTTAGCCAGAGCACACAATATGTTTATGAAAACATGTTTGTGAAAGGGCAAGCAATGGTGTCGTTTGTTTCAGAAATCACCAATAAATTGAAATTTTACCCACAACCTGCTAATAATCAAATTAGTTTCGAAAGTAGTAAAAATGTAGTGCAAGTGCAACTTTGTGACTTGTTAGGAAGAAATATCAATACTTACTCACTAGATAAAAACATATTAAATACTGCAAATATTGAAAGTGGTATGTATTTAATTAACGTTCTGTTTGAAGATGGAACGTCATTGCAAAATAAATTGCAAATCCAACATTAATTTTACCCTTGGATAGCTAAGATTTAGCTGTTCATCAAGTCTTCTATTTCTTCTGCTTCAATAGGAATATTCTTCATTAAATCATCTGGTCCGTTTGCTGTAACTAGGATGTCATTTTCTAATCGGATTCCTAACTCTTCTTCTAAAATGTAAATTCCCGGTTCACAAGTAAACACCATACCTTCTTTCATTTCCCAATCAAAATTACCTACATCATGCACATCTAATCCTAAATAATGGGATGTTCCGTGCATAAAATATTGCTTGAACAATGGCTTTTCAGGGTCTTGTTTTTGCACATCATGCTTGTCCAATAGTCCTAATTTAATAAGTTCTAACTCCATTATTCTGCCAATTTCGGTATTGTATTGCTTAAGAATAGTTCCTGGTCGTAACATATTAGTAGCCTCTTTCATTACATGCAATACTGAATTATATACTGCTTTTTGTCTGTCAGTAAATCTTCCGTTTACAGGTACAGTTCTTGTTAAATCGGAAGCATAATTAGCGTATTCAGCTCCAAAATCCATTAGTAGAATATTGCCATCTTTACAGGCTTTGTTGTTCTCAATATAATGCAATACACATGAGTCAACTCCAGAACCGATAATGGGTTGGTAGGCAAAGCCATTAGAACGATTTCTTAGAAACTCATGCATCAACTCTGCTTCAATTTCATACTCCATTACTCCTGGTTTAATGAATGGAAGTATTCTTCTCACTCCTTTTTCAGTAATATCACAAGCATTTTGCATAAGCTTTAATTCAAAATCTGATTTTATAGATCTTAACTCATGCATAATAGGTGCAACTTCCTTTATTTCCTTGCTTGAAAATTGCTTAGCAATTTTATTTCTAAACCTATCATCTCTAGTTTCTACCTCAGAGGCTGCTCGGCTATGGATATTTTTATTCAGATAAACAGCATCTGCTTTTTCAAGCAATTCTTTTAGCTTACTGTCTAATTCTTCTAACCAATACACTGTTTTTATTCCAGCAGTTTTTAGTGCACCTTCCTTTGTTAGTTTTGCTCCTTCCCAAATAGCAATGTGCTCATTTGTTTCCTTCAAAAATAAAACTTCTCTTTGCGATTTATCAGGATGATTTGGAGAAATTACCAATACACTTTCCTCTTGATCAACACCACATAACCAAAATAAATCATTGTTTTGGCGAAAAGGTATAGTGCCATCAGCATTGGTAGGCATTACATCATTTGCATTGAAAATAGCCATTGTATTAGCTGATAATTTTGCTGAAAACAGTTGTCTATTTTTGATAAATAATTGACTGTCAATTGGTAAGTATTTCATCTGTTGTTTTTATTAGAAAGCCAAAGGTAGTAAAAATTACCCTTATCAATAATGGTTATATATTAGAAATTGGGGTTGTTTATTACCTTTATGAACCTTACATTTGCCGCTTAATATTATAAAATAATAAAATGAGTAAAGGATTGTCAACTTCTTCAATTGGAAGAAAAGTATTAATGGCCTTATCAGGTTTTTTCTTGTTGTTTTTTTTAATGCAACATTTTGTAATCAATTTATTTTCGGTAATAAGTACAGACTTATTTAATGAGACTTCTCATTTTATGGGGACAAATGGATTAATTCAGTTTGTAATGCAGCCGGTATTGTTATTTGGTGTTTTATTCCATTTAGGAATGGGTATTTATTTGGATTTCAAAAACAAAGCTGCTCGTCCTATAAAGTACGCAATGGACAAGCCTTCAGAAAATTCAAATTGGATGAGTAGAAATATGATCATTACAGGAATAATGATTATGCTATTTTTAGGATTGCATTTCTACGATTTTTGGTGGCCAGAAATTAAAGATAAATTCATTGATGGAAACTGGGATGATCCAACAAAATATTTCCCGCATTTGCAGCATAAATTCCAAGACTTAACAAGAGTAATTATTTACTGTATTTCTTTTGTTTTCTTAGGGTTGCATTTAGCACATGGTTTTCAATCTTCTTTTCAATCAGCAGGATTTAACCACAATAAATACACACCATTAATTAAGAAATTAGGAACATTATATGCAATCCTAATTCCAGCAGGATTTGTATTTATTGCCTTATTTCATTATTTTACTCAGCTTTAAAAAATTAAAAATATAAACTATGTCAGTTTTAGATTCTAAAATCCCTGAAGGTCCATTAAAAGACAAATGGACAAATCATAAAAACCATATTAATTTAGTAAATCCTGCCAACAAAAGAAACATTGATATTATTGTTGTTGGTACAGGTTTGGCTGGAGGTTCGGCAGCTGCATCACTTGCCGAAATGGGGTATAATGTAAAGTCGTTTTGTTACCAAGATTCTCCAAGAAGAGCACATTCAATTGCAGCACAAGGAGGAATAAATGCAGCAAAAAATTATCAAAATGATGGGGATTCAGTTTACCGATTATTTTATGATACTGTAAAGGGAGGTGATTACAGATCGAGAGAAGCAAATGTGCACAGATTGGCAGAAGTATCAGGAAATATTATTGACCAATGTGTTGCTCAAGGAGTGCCTTTCGGTAGAGATTATGGAGGGCTTTTGGATAATCGTTCGTTTGGAGGAGTATTAGTTTCCAGAACATTTTACGCTAAAGGACAAACAGGTCAACAATTATTATTAGGTGCTTATTCGGCATTGAACAGACAAATTGCAAAAGGGAAAGTTACCATGTATAACCGTCATGAGATGGTTGAATTGGTAAAAGTAAATGGAAAAGCAAGAGGAATTATTGCTAGAAATTTAGAAACTGGAGAATTAGAAAGACACTCAGCACATGCTGTTGTTATTGCAAGTGGAGGGTACGGAAATGTATTTTTCTTATCCACTAATGCAATGGGATCGAACGCAACTGCCGCTTGGAAAATTCATAAAAAAGGAGCGCATTTTGCAAATCCTTGCTATACTCAAATCCACCCAACTTGTATTCCAAGAAGTGGTGATCATCAATCCAAACTGACTTTAATGTCAGAATCATTAAGAAATGATGGTAGAATTTGGGTTCCGAAAAACATGGAAGATGTTTTAGCAATCCGTGAAGGAAAACTAAAACCAATTGATTTATCAGAGAAGCAAAGAGATTATTATTTAGAAAGAAGGTATCCTGCATTTGGGAATTTAGTACCAAGAGATGTAGCATCCAGAGCAGCAAAAGAAAGGTGTGATGCTGGCTATGGAGTAAACGAAACAGGAGAGGCAGTGTATTTAGATTTTGCGTCAGCAATCCAAAGATACGGAAAACAAGAAGCAGCAATTGCAAGAATGGAAAGTCCTTCTGATGAAAAAATAATAGAATTAGGTGCTGCAGTTATAGAATCAAAATACGGTAACCTTTTCCAAATGTATGAAAAAATTGTAGCGCAAGATCCGTACAAAACTCCAATGATGATTTACCCTGCGGTACACTATACTATGGGGGGTGTTTGGGTGGATTATAACTTGATGACTTCTGTTGAAGGTTGTTACTGTATTGGAGAGGCGAATTTCTCTGATCATGGGGCAAACAGATTGGGAGCATCTGCATTAATGCAAGGTTTGGCAGATGGTTATTTCGTGTTGCCTTATACCATTGGTGATTATTTATCAAACGATATCAGAACAAGAAAAATCTCAACTGAATCATCCGAATTTGTTGAAGCAGAAAAAGAGGTTTCGGATAGAATTGAGAAGTTAATGAATATCCAAGGAACAAAATCGGTTGACCATTTCCATAAGTTATTAGGAAAAGCAATGTGGGAATATGTTGGTATGGCTAGGAATGAAGAAGGCTTGAAAAAAGCAATGTCTGAAATTAAACAAATCCGTACTGATTTTTGGAATGATGTAAGAATTCCTGGAGATAAAAACTCTTTAAATCCTGAATTGGAAAAAGCGGGTAGAGTAGCTGATTTCTTAGAATTAGGAGAACTTTTTGCAAAAGATGCACTACATAGAAATGAAAGTTGTGGAGGTCATTTTAGAGAGGAATCAGTTGAATTAGATGGATTACAAAAAGGAGAGGCAAAAAGAAACGATACCGATTATGCTTATGTTGCCGCTTGGGAATATAAAGGAGAACCTGCTGATGCAGTAATGCACAAAGAGGAATTGGAATTTAACGATATTGAATTGAAACAAAGATCATATAAATAAAAATATGGATTTAACATTAAAAGTCTGGAGACAGAAAAACAGAGAAGATAAGGGTGGTTTGCAAACTTATAAAGTTACAGGAATCTCTGAACACGCATCCTTTTTAGAAATGCTGGATGTAATGAATGAGCAGTTGATAATGGAGGGTACAGAACCTGTTGCTTTTGATCACGATTGCCGTGAGGGAATTTGTGGTACCTGCTCACTTTATATTAATGGAGAGGCGCATGGTCCTGACAGAAAAGTAACTACTTGTCAGCTACATATGCGTATGTTCAAGGATGGTGAAACTATCTATATTGAACCTTGGCGTTCGGCAGCTATGCCAGTAATTAAGGATTTAATTGTGGACAGAAGTTCGTTTGAAAGAATCCAACAATCAGGTGGTTTTGTTTCTGTAAATACTTCAGGAAACACACAAGATGCAAATGCATTGCCAATCCCAAAAATGAATGCAGATAAAGCATTTGATGTTGCGGCTTGTATTGGCTGTGGTGCTTGTGTTGCCACTTGCAAAAACTCTTCTGCTATGTTGTTTGTTGCGGCTAAGGTTTCTCAGTTTGCTTACTTACCACAAGGGCAAGTTGAAAGAAAACAAAGAGTATTGAACATGGTGGAACAAATGGACAAAGAAGGTTTTGGAAACTGCACCAATACTGGAGCTTGTGAGGTAGAATGTCCGAAAAGTATTTCTATTGAATACATTGCAAAAATGAATAGAGAATATCTTTCTGCTTCTATTTCTTCTGAAGAGTAAAACAGATTTTATAAAAATTAAAAAGCAAGTTCTTAGAACTTGCTTTTTTTATGCTTATTTTTGAGCATGAAAAAAATGAAAAGTTTGATATTAGTTTTTATAGTATTAACTAGCAATTTGTATGCTCAACAAATAAAAGTTACAAGAGATTTTGGAGTATGGATTGGAGTTGAGTACGAAAAAAATATATTTAAAAGCTGTGACTTATCTTTAGAACAACAGATCAGAACTTTCAAGAATTCTACCGTATTAGATGATTATCTATGTGATATAGGACTAAAATACCTAATTAATAAAAAGTTTAATCTTGGAACTAATATAAGGTATACTCATAACAATAAAAGGGTAAAAGAAAAAGAAAATAATTTTAGATATAACCTTGATATAGGGTATAAAAAAGAGTTAACTAAAAAAATAAAAATTCATTATCGGTTAAGGTATCAGAAAGAATATATTAATCATTATAGAAATGTGTATTATAGACTTACAGGACTTTCAAGTCAATATAAATACTCTTCAGTGGTTAGAAATAAGTTGAAAATTACGTTTAAGCAGAATAAGAAAAATAAATATTATGCAGGAGCTGAATTATTTAGGCTAATTGAAAATTTTCGAGAGCCATATTTTAATAAAATTCGTTTTAATCTTGGGGAAGAAATAAAATCAAAAATTGGAGAATTTGATTTTTCAATTGGGTTTGAAAAAGAATTATATTCAGATTTCCCGTATTCGTTTCTATTTTTTAAAACAATATATTCAATTAAAAGATGAGAAAAATTTTATTTTTAATGAGCCTTTCTCTCTTGCTATTCAGCCTTGAATCATGCTATAAGGAAGAGTTGATATTTAATGTTGACCCTAATAATTCTTTAGAGCTTCCGCTAATTTTACGCATCAACAATCAGGACTGTGCCTTTGATTACACCCGAAACACTTTAAGGTATCCTATCGAAAAAGACTCAATGATTAATTTTGAAGCTTTTATTGAGTTTCAGGATTATTCAGAAGTGTTTTTTAATAATCAATCATTGAAAAATAATTGGATTAATAATTTGGGAGAGATTAGGGTTAATAAGCAGTATGAAATAAAGATTATTACAAATAATACAGTCAAAGTATTAAAGCTAATATTTACTAACCTTCCAATTGTTCAGCTAATTACACCAAGCAGAATATATGATGAACCAAAATCTCTTGCTCGGTTTGTGATTAATTACCCAAATCAAAGTACAACTAGTTCTTATATTGGGATTGAACAAAGAGGGGGCTGGGCAACTCTTCAATTGCCAAAAAAATCTTATTCTCTTTCATTTTTAAACAGCACCTTTTTAGATGATAAGAGGTCTTATTCAGTATTTGATTTAGAACAGAATATTGATTGGATGTTAGACGGAATGTATACTGATAACACACGGTTACGAAATAAAATTGCGTCTAATATTTGGAAAGCAATTCCAGGAGAAAAGCATTATGCTATTAGTCCAAATTTTGTGGAACTATATATTAATAATGAGCATCAAGGCTTGTACTGCTTAAGTGAAAATATAAATGCAGAATTATTATCGCTATCGAATGAAGATGCATTATTATATAAAGCTATTGGATGGACCGGACCTCCTTGCTTTGAAACATCTTCTGATGCTCTACCTTATATTGAAAGGTGGGATGGATGGGTACAAAAATATCCTAATCCAAATCAGAAAATAAACTGGGAACCCTTAGCAGATTTGAGAAACTTAATTGTAGAAAGTGGTGATGAGGATTTTATTTCACAGATAGATTTATTTATAGATATTGATAATTTTATTGATTATTATCTATTTCTAAACCTTATTTGTGGAATGGATAATTTAAATAAAAATATTTTTTTAACGAAACAATCTTTGCAAGAGCTATTGACAATAATTCCTTGGGATTTTGATGGGGCTTTTAAAGCATCTACTACTCAACCTATTGTGAATAATAAACTATACAAGAGGTTGGCTGGGCTAGACCCAAATAACTTTAACCAAAGGTTAAAGGATAGGTGGTCCTTTTTGCGCAATAATACTTTTCAGGCCTCAAGCCTTTTAGCGATTATTGAGTCAAGTTTTAATAAAATTCAGAAGTCAAATATTATACAAATTGAAAATGAAAAATGGGGAACAACTATTAATATACAAACAGAGCAAGAAAATTTAATGTTATGGATAGTCGGTAGGCTTAATAATATGGATAATTATTATCAAGATTTATAAATATAAATTGATAGATACCTTAAACATAACGCTAATCCAATCCCAACTATTTTGGGAAGATGTAGATTCTAATTTATCTCATTTTGAAAAGTTAATTTCTGGTATTTCAGGTACAGATATTCTTCTGCTTCCTGAAATGTTCAATACTGCTTTCTGTCCTAAGTCCAATCACTTGGCAGAAATTATGGATGGAAAAACAGTGAGTTGGATGAGGGAGATTTCTGAAAGTAAAGGTTGTGCAATTGCAGGAACTTTAATGGTAAAGGAAGGAGAGAAAGTTTTCAATCGCCTAGTTTGGATTTCAAAAAATGGAGATATTCATACTTATGACAAACATCATTTATTTTCTTTAATAAAAGAAGAAAGATACATAGCAAAAGGAGAGGGGAGATTGATTATTGAAGAAGAAGGTTGGAAAATTTGCCCACTTATTTGTTATGATTTGCGTTTCCCTGTTTTTAGCCGTAATGATGTAGATTATGATGTACTTATCTATTTGGCAAACTGGCCTTTAAAACGAATTGAGGCTTGGGATACGCTTTTAAAAGCGCGTTCTATCGAAAATCAGTGCTATACCATTGGTGTGAATAGAGTAGGGGAAGATGGTAACAATATTCCGTTTAATGGCCATTCTAAAGTGTTTGATGCTTTTGGTAAGGAACTACTTTCTGCAACCGAAAATAAGGAAGAAGTTTTGCAAATTGAAATTAGTTTAGATGATTTGAAACTGAAAAGAAGACAAATGAATTTCTTGCAAGACAGAGATGATTTTACTCTCCAATAATCCATTCTAGTTCCAAGTCCCAATTGGCACGAACAGTAATTTCAGTAGGGTAATTTATTACTTGTTCGGCTTGTGTTTTACTTTCCCAATTTCCTGTTGTCCACTCCCCATCATTATTGCTGTCGGTAATGTATTTTAGTTGATATTTTCCAGGAGTAATATCTGTGAGCAAGAAGGGAGATTCCGTAAAAGTATACTCGTTAATCACTTTCTTATTCTTCAATAATTGGAATATACAAGGGTTATTTTTGCTTGTAATAATTTCTAGATTTCCATATGCAATTTCTTCAATAAGCAAGGAATCGGTTGACGTGCTATCGGCATTAATTGTAGTAGTATCACTAATTGTACTGTCTATTTTTACAATAGGATTAAACCCCAAAAGTGAAATAAAACTATCCTTTTCAGCATTAACAGTATTGTTTGAAAATGCAATCTTCTCTCCTTCATTATAGATGAAATCAAAATCAGTAAGCGCCAATATAGTGTAGTTCCTGGTATTCAAATTAGGAAAATGAAAATTTCCATTTTTATCTGTTTTTGCAATATAATTTGGAGTATCTTTAAAGAACGTGCTATCGTTTCGGTTTTCTTCAAAAAGCATAATCCAAGCATTTTCAATTGCATCTAAAGTATAAGTATCTTTTAATTTACCACTTAAAGTAAGTGTATCTATTTCGTCAGTATTTGAGAAAATATAATATAATGTATCTAAAATATTTTCCTCATTCAAATCCTTAATACATTTGTTTAAGGCAATATAATAAGTGGCTTTTTGGGCAAGTGTGTCCTCAATGGTTAATGTTAATGTTGTCCTTTTTATTTCTTTTTGAACTCTCTTTTTAATGGGTGGTGAAATGTAGAAATGCTCTTCCCATTTATTGAGTTGTATATGTTCATTAAATATGTAACTAATACTTGTAACTCCTTTTTGTCTCAATAGTTTTTCAGTGAGTACTTCAGGTGCTTGGGTATCTTTATCCCCTCCTGTTGGGGCAACTATATTAGCACAACTGTTTAGTAGTAAAAGAAAGATAGTAATGGCTAGGATATATTTCATTATTGACAAAGATACGCTATTTGCTTTAGGCAACTGCAATGGTTACAATGCTTACTTTAGCCCCTTCAATATCGAGTAGTTTATGGGCGCAAGCCTCTAAAGTTGCGCCAGAAGTTACCACATCATCCACCAAAAGGATATGTGTGTTTTGTAGCTTTCTTGTCTTTTTTAATGCAAAACTATTCATCATATTTTCCCAACGGCTAAATCGTTTTTTTCTTGTTTGAGAATCCGTGTTTTTTGTACGGATAAGCGAATGGTTATTTGTCTTAACCTTCAATATTTCCTGTATTCCTTTTGCAATATATTTACTTTGATTATAACCTCTTAGTTTCTCTTTTTTAGGATGCAGAGGAATAGGTATAATATAATCGATATTTTGAAAATAGGTGCTATCCTTTATTGCATAGCCGATTTGTTTTCCTAAGAAAACACCTGTATTTTTTCCTCCTTCATATTTCAGTTGATAGATAAGTTTCTGTACGCTTCCCTCTTTTTCAAATTGATAGAGTGCAGCTGCATTTTCTAATTGAACTCTTCCCCAAAACAACTTACTTACGGAATTTTCTTGTTGTGAAAATCCATCTGTTTTTGGGGTTTTGTACAAGCAAAGTGTACAAATACATTCCTCATCTTTTAGTAAATTTTCAGCACAAATTAAACAGGTGCTTGGGTAGAATAATGCAAGTAAATCTTCAATAGCTGAGTAAAGGTAACTAGTTATTCTCATAATTGAAAGGTACAAAAAAACCCACCAAAATTGGTGGGTTTAAATTGTTAAATTAAATGTTGTTTATCCGCACTTGCTGTAACCACAGCTTACACATTTTAAACAACCTTCTTCATATACTAACCCTTCATCTCCACATTCTCCACAAGTATGGTCGCTTACTTTTGTTCCATCAGCAATGAATGTTTTAAGCGCTCTTACAACTCCACTTTTCCAAGTGTTGATGTTGTCGTCATAAAGGTTCATTTTACCGATTAAGTCTACTACATAGTGTAAAGGCATTCCGTGTCTTAACACACCAGAAATTAGTTTTGCATAGTTCCAGAATTCTTTATTGAATGAACGAGACAAACCTCCCATTGTTATTTTGTACCCTTCTTTGTCTTCATATTGGAAATCATATTGAGTTGTACCATCTTCTCTTTTTGTTTTCAATACCCATCCGTATTCAACTGCTGCTGGTACGGCAAAAACATCTTCTGTTTTCCCAGTAAAGATCTCATAAGGCCTTCCGTTCATAAGCCCTACAACAGCAATCCATTTTTCTTTATTATTTTGGAAACGAACTACTTTTGCATCCAATCTTTTTGGCCTTGATGGTGCTTTTGTCTCCTTAAATTCAGAGTTTTCAAGTACATCTCCTTTTCCTTTGTCGTCAGCAGCAACTAATACTCCTGCTCTCGATCCATCTCTATAAACAGTAATTCCTTTAGTCCCTTGTTTCCAAGATTCTAAGTAGATATTACTTACTTCATCAAGCGACACATCATTAGGTAAATTGATTGTTGAACTAATAGAGTGCGTTACATATTTCTGAACCACTGCTTGCATTTCTACTCTTTTGTTCCAGTTAATTTCTGGAGCAGTACTTCCTGCATAAGGGCTTTTTGTAATGTCAGTTTCACCCGTTACTTCCATCCAAGTTTTTAAGTTATGATGGTAAACAGTAAACTCTTGCCATTTGTCTCCTAAATCATCAATAAAGTCAACTTTTGCTTCTCTATCTTGCTCGTTTAATTTTCTTCTTCTTTTGTAGTGTGTCATAAACACAGGCTCAATTCCTGAAGAAGTTTGTGCCAACATACTTAGTGTTCCTGTTGGTGCTACTGTACTTATTGATATATTTCTTCTTCCGAACTTCATCATTCTTGCATGCACTTCAGGAAGTTCAACTTCTAGCATTTGTACAAACTCTGAAGTGTTTTCAATTTTTGCATCAAACCCTACAAAACTTCCTCTTTCTAATGACATATCAATTGAACTATCAAACTCAGCTCTACATTTCTCTTTCATCATTCCCTCAACCATTGCTATAGCTTCATCAGAATCAATTGCCATTCCAAGTCCAGCAACCATGTCAGCTAGTGCTGTAAATCCAAGTCCTGTTCTTCTTCCTTCTATTCCTGTTTTAAGCAATAATTCCCAAGTTTCTCTTTCTACTTGTTTGATATTTTCAGGCTCATCATCAGCTTCTATCTTAGCTAAAATTCTACCGATAGCTTCAGTTTCTAAATCTACTAAATCATCCATTAATCTTTGTCCTTCATAAGTTGCTTTGTAGAAATCTTCCATTAAGAATTTAGCATCCTTAGTAAATGGTTTCTCTACAAAATTGAAAAGATTGATTGCGATTAATCGACAACTATCTCCTCCTTGCATTGCAATTTCGGAACATGGGTTAGTTGATGTATTCTTATATCCAGGATATACGGATGAAGTAGAATACCAATGTTGTCTGTCCCAGAAAATTAATCCTGGCTCAGCAGTGTTGTGTGCACATTTGATAATCGTATCCCAAAGCTCTTTTGCCTTTACAGTTTTACTAAATTTAGGTGTGTCAGAATCAATTGGCCATCTGTGTGTGTATTCAGCATTTGCCTCTACTGCATTCATAAATTCATCCGATAAACGAATAGAAATATTTGCTCCAGTAACTTTTCGTAAGTCTTGTTTTATGGTAATGAAATCCTCAACATCAGGGTGTGCAATATCCATTGAAAGCATCAAAGCTCCTCTTCTTCCGTTTTGTGCTACTTCACGAGTTGTGTTTGAAAAACGATCCATAAATGAAACTGCTCCAGAAGTACTTCCTGCTGCATTGGAAACTCTAGCTCCTGATGGGCGTAAGTTTGAAATATCTACTCCAACACCACATCTTCTTTTAAAGAGCTGTGCTAATTGCTGGTCGGTATGAAAAACACCTCCATAAGAATCGTGCAATTCAGGAACAACAATACAATTAGACAATGAAGCTAATTTGTAGTGATTTCCTAATGAACTCATCACACTCCCTTGCGGAATGATGTATCCAAATTTTTTAAAGTAGTCGTAAACCTTTTCTTCCGTTAGCTCTTCTCTTTCTTGTCCGTACTTGGATAAGAATTTAGCGCTTCCGTTAAGGCTGTATTTTAATTTATAGTCTCCTTCAATTCTTCCAAATTCCTTTGCCATTCTCCTGTGCATATCATCAGGAGTTAGTTCCACAAATTCACCAGCCTCATCTTTCATAGCATATTTGTTCATCCAAGTTGTACCTGCTAATTCATCCCCATTAAAGTAGGATACTGCAGCTTCCAAAACTTGCTCGTATGCGTATGTTTTTTGTTTAGTTGTTTTTGTAGAGATGTCTTGTGGTTTCTTTATTATTGTGGTCATTTGGTTTTCAGATTAAAACGTTTAATTTTTCAGTATTTTTTTACTGACTACAAGTTTAAAAATATTATTAAAATCCCAACACTGTCTTGTGCTTGGTTCTCAACATTTTTTTCAACAATTCGTTAATAAGCTAAAATTACTAGATAGAGTAATAATTAGCTAGGTCGTAAAAATGTTTTTGTATAGGGTTAATTTAAAATAAACTAGGCAAGAATTTCAGCTAGAATACTTTTGAATAAAGTAAGTCCATCTTGATTATTTAGCTCTTTGTCAGCTGCTCTTTCAGGGTGTGGCATCATCCCAAAAACATTACGATCGGCATTACAAACACCAGCAATATTCAATAAAGAACCGTTCGGATTTGCTTCTTCTGTAATGTTTCCGTTTTCATCACAATATTTAAAAAGAATTTGGTCATTCTTAATTAATGATTGCAAAGTTTCTTCATTAGCAAAGTACTTCCCTTCACCATGAGCAATAGGAATTTTTACTGCATTTTCGCCATACTTATTAGTAACTAAAGTGTTTTTAGTTTCAGCTTTTAAGAACGTGTTTTTGCAAATAAATTTATGACTTGTGTTGTGTAAAAGTGCGCCTGGCAATAAACCGCTTTCAGTTAATATTTGGAAGCCATTACAGATTCCCATAACGTAACCTCCAGCATTGGCAAAGCCAATTACTTCACTCATAATTGGCGAGAATTTTGCAATAGCACCTGACCTTAAGTAATCTCCAAAAGAGAATCCTCCAGGTAAAATGATAAAATCACACTCTTGCAAATCAGTATCTTTATGCCAAAGTTTTACCACTTCTTGTTTTATGATAGTCTCAAGAACATATACCATGTCCATATCACAGTTTGAGCCAGGAAATACAACTACACCAAATTTCATAATCTTAATTTTAATGCGGCAAATTTACAAATTATAACGCAATGAAGTACTTATAATAGAAGGAAGAAATTACTAATAGTAGAAATAATAAATTAGCTATTTTTCGACTTTTAGTATAGGTGAAGTAATTGCCAATAATAATACATAAAGGAGTCATTAAAAAGTACCATGACTTAATCCCGTCAAAGAGGGTAAGAGATGCGAAAATGATAAAATAGAAAAAGATAATCAGGAAAGATTTTCTGGAACGAATACTCTTTTTGTAGAGCCATCTGAACAGTTCAATAAAGGAAAATAAGGAAATAATAAGTAGAGTAGAAAGCCAGATTAATTTGGGTAAAGTTATCGTGCTAATCATTGGAAAATTAATGAACTTCAGTGTTTCAAATTCTGGGAAATAGAAAGGTTTATCAAATAGAAAGGTGTAGATAAAATAGAAGAAATAAGGAGTAATACTACCAAAACAAGCAATGCTTAAATTTCGCCAATTTAGGTTGCTATAATTGATTCCGCTAATGATAAAAATCAACATTAAATAAATAAAGTCAGGGAAAATAAAGCTTAAAACCGATAGGATAAATGTGGCATTGAAAATTTGAGAAAAAGGATAATCCTTTTGATAGGTTTCAAAAATATAATTCAAGAAAAAGAGCAAGAAAAAAGAAACAAACCATTCGGAAAGCGTATTGATAAATGGTGTGCAAATAAGTAAATACACAAACCCAAGTACAAGATTATCCTTGCGAATAATATTCTTTTCGTAAATAAGATTATTAAGTCCTAGCGCATGGAATGAAGGTATGGTTAAGCCGAGTAATAAAATAGCGATAGCAGGTATCCACTCATGTGAAAACAATAAATTTATTGGTGAATGCAACAAAGGAATGCAGGTAAACACAATGCAAAAAACAATAAAAAATAGTATTATTGTAGGTCTTGGATTTATAAGGTGTTTAAGAAACATTGTATTCTCTAAAAATAGTTAAATTTGCCACAGTAAATTAAAACAAAAATTATGAAAGATATATTTTATGCAATTGGCGATTTTTTTGGTCTAGTTTTTGAAGGTGTAGAGGCTGTGGGAAATAGCATCAACTATCTTTATATTGGTGTAATATTTGCTTTTTTAGTGGTTTGGACTGCTAAAATGATAAAACACAGAAAAGACAGAGAGGAGCACGCTCAATTATAAATCAAATCCAATATCTTTTCGGTAATACTTGCCTTTAAAAGATATTTTTTCTGCACTTTCAAACGATTTCTTAAGAGCATCTTCTATTGTCTCTCCGAATGAGGTAAGCGCTATAACTCTACCGCCATTTGTTTCAAGCGTACCGTTATTATTTTTTGTTCCTGCTTGGAAAACAATGCTATTTTCAACATTTTCTATTCCTGTAATTTCTTTCCCTTTTTCATAATTTTCAGGATATCCTCCCGAAACCAACATAATTGTTGTCGCTACATTTTCAGTAATATCTAGGTCCTTTTCACTGAAAGTTCCATCACCAATTCCTTTCAAAAGGTTTAGTAAATCAGACTTTATTCTTGGGATAACAACTTCTGTTTCAGGATCTCCCATTCTAACATTGTACTCAATTACTTTAGGTTCCCCTTTTACATTGATTAGCCCAATAAAGATAAATCCTTTGTACTCAATATTATCTTTCTTTAAGCCTTCCACTGTTGGTCTAATGATTTCTCTTTCTACTTTTTCAATATAGAATCTATCCGCAAAGGGAACGGGTGAAATAGCTCCCATTCCTCCAGTATTTAATCCTGTATCGCCTTCTCCAATTCTTTTGTAATCTTTTGCTGAAGGGAGTATTTTGTAGGAATCACCATCAGTAAGTACGAATACTGAAAGTTCAATTCCATCTAAAAATTCTTCTATCACTACTGTTGATGAGGCTGTTCCAAATTTTGCATCAGCCACCATAGCTTTCAGTTCGTCTTTTGCTTCTTGTAAATCATTCAGGATTAAGACTCCTTTTCCTGCGGCCAATCCATCAGCCTTTAATACATAAGGTGCTTTAAGGCTTTCCAAGAAAGTATAACCATCTGCTAAATTATCTTTTGTGAAAGCTTGGTATTTTGCAGTAGGGATATTGTGCCTAACCATAAACTCCTTTGCAAATTCTTTACTTCCTTCTAATTGTGCTCCTTCTTTTGAAGGTCCAATCAAAGAGATATTTTTTAACTCTTCATCTTCTTTAAAGAAGTTATAGATGCCATTTACTAATGGATCTTCAGGTCCTACTAGGACTAATTTAATATCTTCAGCAAGCACAAATTTCTTGATGCTCTCAAAATCATTTACGCCAATATTAACATTGGTTCCAACTTGTGCAGTCCCTGCATTTCCTGGAGCAATAAATAGTTTGTTGCATGAACTGCTTTGTGCAATTTTCCATGCAAATGCATGCTCTCTTCCTCCACTTCCTAATATTAATACGTTCATATAATTTTATTCGCTATCCATAGCGGTTAAGATTTCCTCCGTCAATTCCATATTATGGAATACCTGTTGGACATCATCATTTTCTTCTAGTAAATCCAATAACTTCAATACTTTTTCTGCTTGTTCGGCACTTATTGTCTTAAAATTATTTGGGATTCTTTGTAATTCAGAATTCTTAATTTCAATATTAAGTTCCTCTAGTTTTGTTTGCATATTGTTAAAATCGGCATACTCACAATAAATAGTTACTGCCTCCTCATCAACTTCTAATTCCTCCAAACCACCATCAATAAGTTCCATTTCCAACTCCTCAATTTCAATACTTATATTCTCAGGATCTATCGTGAAAACACCTTTCCGGTCAAAGATAAATTCCAATGAACCATTTGTCCCCATAGCGCCATCACACTTACTAAAGTAAGACCTCACATCAGCAACTGTACGGTTATTGTTATTACTTGCGCAATCAACAAAAACTGCTATGCCATGCACAGCATATCCTTCCAATGTCATTTCCTCATAATTGGCAGTATCCTTACTGCTTGCTTTCTTGATGGCACGCAAAACATTGTCTTTTGGCATGTTAGCTGCCTTAGCATTTTGCATTATTTGTCTTAACCTAGAGTTTGTATCAGGATCAGGTCCGCCATCTTTTACAGCCATTACAATGTCTTTCCCAATTCTGGTAAAAGTCTTGGCCATTTTCGACCATCTTTTCATTTTTCTAGCTTTTCTGAATTCAAATGCTCTTCCCATAATTTATCGTTTAATCGTCAAGTTTTAATACCGCCATAAATGCATTTTGTGGAATTTCAACATTCCCTACTTGTCGCATTCTTTTCTTTCCTTTTTTCTGTTTTTCTAACAGTTTTCTTTTTCTTGAAATATCCCCTCCATAACATTTTGCGGTTACATCTTTCCTAAGGGCTTTTACTGTTTCTCTTGATATAATTTTACCTCCTATTGCTGATTGTATAGCAATATCAAATTGCTGCCTTGGGATAAGTTCTTTTAATTTAGCACATAATTTTTTCCCTAAATTGTAAGAATTAGCTTTATGTACAAGTGCCGAAAGTGCATCAACAGGATCGCCATTCAACAGGATATCAAGTTTTGCCAATACGGAAGTTCTGTACTCAATTGGATAATAGTCGAATGAAGCATATCCTTTAGATACTGATTTTAACTTATCGTAAAAATCAAAAACAATTTCTCCCAAAGGCATTTCAAAAGTAAGTTCAACCCTATCGGTAGATAAATAAACTTGGTTGGTTAACTCTCCTCTTTTTGAAATGCAGAGGGTCATTACTGAACCAATAAAATCAGATTTTGTAATAATTTGTGCTCGGATAAAAGGCTCTTCTACACTTTCCAAAATACTAGGATCAGGATAGTCTGAAGGATTATGAATTTCTATCTTTTTACCTGCTCTTGTGTATGCGTAATAGGATACATTGGGTACAGTAGTAATCACAGTCATATTGAACTCACGCTCCAATCTTTCCTGAACAATTTCCATGTGAAGCATTCCTAAAAAACCACATCTAAAACCAAAGCCTAAAGCAGCAGATGATTCTGGGGAATAGGTTAAAGAAGCATCATTCAGTTGTAATTTTTCCATTGAAGATCTTAGCTCTTCAAAGTCCTCATTGTCTACAGGATAAATCCCAGCAAATACCATAGGTTTTACTTCTTCAAAACCTTTTACGGCTTCAGTGGCAGGGTTTTCGGCAGTTGTGATTGTATCTCCAACCTTTACTTCTCTTGCGTCTTTTATTCCAGATATAATATAGCCAACTTCCCCTGCTTTCATACTTTTCATAGGGAATTGCTTCAGCCTTAAAGCTCCAATTTCATCAGCATGGTATTCCATGTCAGTTGCCATAAATTTTACTTTTTGGCCTTTTTTTATCTCTCCATTTATGATTTTAAAATAAGCTTCAATACCTCTAAAGGTATTGTAAACAGAATCAAAAATCATAGCTTGCAATGGTGCTTCTGGGTCTCCTTTTGGTTGTGGAACTCGCTCCACAATTGCAGCTAATATTTCTTCAATTCCAATACCAGTTTTAGCACTGGCAGGAATAATATCTTCATCCTTACAGTCAATCAAATCAATAATTTGATCTTTCACTAATTCAGGTTCAGCTGATGGTAAATCAATTTTATTTAACACTGGAATAATCTCCAAATCATGTTCCAAAGCCAAGTAAAGGTTGGAAATAGTTTGGGCTTGAATCCCTTGTGCAGCATCAACAATCAATAATGCGCCCTCACAAGCAGCAATGGAACGCGAAACTTCATACGAGAAATCTACATGCCCAGGAGTATCAATTAAATTTAGAATATAATCCTCACCTTTGTAGGTGTACTCCATCTGTATTGCGTGACTTTTAATAGTAATCCCTCTCTCTTTTTCAAGGTCCATACTATCTAGCAATTGTGCTTCAGATTCTCTTTCGGTAACAGCTCCAGTAAACTCCAATAGTCGATCGGCCAAAGTAGATTTACCATGGTCAATGTGTGCAATAATGCAGAAATTTCTAATTTTTTTCATCAGGGGCGAAAATACATTTTTTCACTCAAATACAAGCATGTATTTTTAAGCAGATATTTTATATATTTGCTGTCCGAAAAGAAAAAAAATGAGCAAAGTCACAATCAGAAGAAGAAGACATTTCCTGAAGGCAATTTCTTGGAATGTATTAGCAATGACAACAACATTTTTTGTGTTGTCATACTTACCTCCCTATTTTGGGTTTGAACCAATTGATAAAAGTTCAGTAGGTTGGTTAGTCGCTCTTGATAGAGTTGCAAAATTATTATTTTATTATGTTCATGAAAGAACATGGTTTGCTTCCAACTGGGGCATTATTAAGCCTAAAAACTAATTAGGTTTTTCTTCCTTTTTTAGCGTGTAGTAAAAATCTTGGAGATTATTTTTTAGCAATTCAGCTTCTAATTCTTCATCAATTTCCCATTGATATTTTTTACGTTTAGGACCTTCTTTTCTGTAAAAAACTGCCACTACAACTCCAGCAAGAAATCCTGCTAAATGTCCTTCCCAAGAGATAGGTTCTTTGGTGGGTAATAATCCCCAAATTAATGATCCGTACAGAAATATAATGAGCATTGAAATAGCTGAAAGTCTTGGGTTTTTTCGAATAATTCCGCTAACAAACAAGAAGGAAGCAAGGGCATAAATAATACCACTTGCCCCAATGTGAAAAGAAGGTCGGCCAATAACCCAAAGCCAAAATCCTGCAATAAAAAAGAGCCATACAAAAAGTTGAGGCGCTATTTTTTTATAAAATGAAAAGAGCATTCCACCTAAGATTAAAACAGGATAGCTATTATTGATTAAATGCGAAAAATCTTTGTGAATAAAAGGAGAGAAAAGAATACCTTTTAGTCCGCTAAAACTTTGAGGAAAAACGCCATAATGGGCAAAGGAAAGCCCAAAGTTGTATTCAATTAGTTTTACGACCCACATGATTATTAAAAATAATATTGGAAAGAATAAAATATTAAAAAGAGTTTTTTGTTCCGTCTTATTCATAGGTGAAAAATTTAAGCAATAAAAGTAGTGAATTACAAATTAAATAACCCATAAAATTGTACTTTTACAGGAATATGAAATCAGAAAAAAAACTATTTCTTTTGGATGCTTTCGCCTTGATTTACAGAGCGTATTTTGCATTTGCAAAAAATCCAAGAATAAATTCTAAAGGCCTTGATACCTCAGCTGTTTTTGGTTTCGTGAATACTTTAAATGAAGTAATTAAAAAAGAAAAACCAAGCCATATAGCAGTGGTTTTTGATAGAAAAAAACCAACTCAAAGGCATATTGATTACCCAGAATACAAAGCACACAGGGAAGCTATGCCTGATGGTTTACGTGATGCTTTGCCTTATATCGATACTTTGTTGGAAGCCTTTAATATTCCAAAGTTGTATGTTGATGGTTTTGAGGCGGATGATGTGATTGGGACGCTAGCAAAAAAAGCAGAGAAAGAAGGATTTCAAACCTATATGATGACTTCCGACAAGGATTTTGCTCAGTTGGTTTCTGAGAATATTTTCATGTACCGACCAGGAAATAAATGGCAACCTACTACAATTTGGGGAATCCCGGAAGTATTGGAAAAGTTTGATATCCAAAGAGTAGATCAGGTTATTGATTTCTTAGGAATGATGGGCGATTCGGCAGATAATATACCAGGAATTCCAGGAATTGGAAAGAAGACAGCTCAAAAGTTTTTAAAACAATATGACTCAATGGAAGGTCTTTTTGAAAACTCTCATAAGTTAAAAGGAAAGATGAAGGAGAATGTAGAGGCATCAGAAGAAATAGGACTGCTTTGTAAAAAATTAGCAACAATAATTATTGATGTACCTATTGAGTTTGTTGCTGAAGCAATGCGTATGGAAATGAGAAGTGAAGAAAAGATTACTTCATTGTTTGAGGAACTAGAGTTCAAGACTATTTTACCGAGAATACTTGCAGATGGAAATGTACAAAAACCCTCAATTGTAAATAAAGAACAGAAAGCCCCAGTAAAAGCAGTTGAATTAGTAGAAAAAACTGCTCAGTTTGATTTATTTGCTCAGCCAATAATTACAACACCTGTTATAGTTGAGAAAACTAATTTTAAACTCATTACTGATGCGAATAAGTTAAGTGAGTTGCAAGTAGAAATTGTAAGTAAAGGACAATTTGCTTTCCAAATAATTACAGACACTAAAGAGGCGTTAACTACTAAAATTGTTGGTTTTTCTTTAAGTTTTACAAATAATAATGGCTTTTATGTGCCTTTTAGTGCAGAAACTAGAAAATTCATAAAATCACTTTTTGAAGATGAAGCTATCCATAAAATTGGTTACGATTTAAAGTTTGCGATTAAAGTATTGTCAAGGGAAGGGGTTATTACTTCAGGTACTTTGTTTGATGTTGAAATTGCTCATTATTTATTGCATCCTGACATGCGTCATGCCTTGGATATAATTTCGGATAATTACCTGAATAAAATAATGATTGAGGAGCAATCGGTTATTGGAAAAGGAAAAACAAAGTTAGATTTTTCTGCTTTAAATGCTGAGTTAATTACTGATTTTGCAGCAGAGAAAGCGTCAATGATTTTTAATCTTTCAACTATTTTTGAAAAAGAAATGAAGGAAGTTGGGCTGTTGGATTTGTTCCAAACCATTGAAATACCACTGACTGTTGTCTTGGCAAAAATGGAAAATGAAGGAATTACTTTGGATGTTGAAATGCTAAATAGTTATAGTATTGAACTGACAAATGAGTTGGCTCTTCAAACCAAAAAAATACATGAGTTTGCTGGTGAAGAATTTAATATTGCATCACCAAAGCAAATGGGTGAGGTTTTGTTTACCAAAATGGAACTCTGTAAAAAACCTAAAAAAACAAAGTCTGGTCAATTCTCAACTTCAGAAGAAACACTGTTAAAGTTAAAGGATAGTCACCCAATAATTGAGGAGATTTTAAACTTTAGAGCTGTCAAAAAACTATTGTCAACTTATGTTGATGCTTTGCCAGAATTGGTGAATTTAAACACTAAAAGAATTCATACTACCTTTAATCAGTCGGTTGCTGCAACAGGTCGTTTGTCATCAGTAAATCCTAATTTACAGAACATTCCAATCAGGACAAAAAGAGGAATGAAAGTACGTGAGGCATTTATTCCTAGAAATGAAAACTTTACATTAATGGCTGCTGATTATTCTCAGATTGAGTTGAGGATAATGGCTTCTTTGAGTAAAGATGAGGGAATGCTTACTGCCTTTAATAATGGAGTGGATATTCATTCGGCTACAGCTGCTAAGGTTTATAAAGTACCGATTGAACAGGTAGACAGAGCAATGCGTTCGAATGCAAAATCAGTTAATTTTGGAATTATTTATGGAATTTCAGCTTTCGGATTGTCGCAAAATATTGGTATTTCTCGAACTGAAGCAAAGGAGATTATTGACAATTATTTTGACGAGTTTCCAAAAGTAAAGGAATACATGGATTGGTCAATTGAGCAGGCGCGTGAAAAAGAATATGTAGAAACTGTTATGGGCAGAAGACGGTACTTGAATGATATTAATTCGCGTAATGCAATGGTGAGGGCTATGGCTGAGCGCAATGCGATTAATGCCCCGATACAAGGTTCGGCTGCTGATATTGTTAAAAAAGCAATGATTGATGTGCAGGAAGAAATGGATAAAAGAGGGATGAAATCAAAAATGTTATTGCAAGTGCATGATGAATTGGTTTTTGATATGCACAAGGATGAAGCAGAAGACTTAAAAGCCTTAGTAAAGGAAAAAATGGAGCAAGCAGTTACACTGAAAGTCCCTTTAACAGTTGATATTGGAGAAGGATTAAATTGGCTTGAAGCCCATTAAACTACTCCGATTTCTTGTCAATAAATAGCATGTACAACACCACAAGTGCAATTACCCCAATAAAAGCAGGGCCTGCATCTTGGATGTTTCCAACTGGATTCCATCCAAACAACTTTTCACCTAAAAGTAGTTGAACAACAACTCCTAGACATAAAAAGGTAAGTGCGGTAGCGGTAAGGTCGGTTATGCTTTGTTGTAGTTTTGTAAATAGTTTTTTCATCTTATTGGATTTGATGTGGTCAAATATAAGTTTTTAAAATAAAATAGCCCTACGGTTAGGTAGGGCTATTTATTAAACATCTAATTAATCTTATTTAGCTGTTAACAAAGAAAATAAAACACATAATCCAACTAAACCTGCAAATCCTGCACCGCCAAGTCCGTTAATTACTGCCATTACATTGTCAATAACAGTCATACCAAACATTGAACCTCCTCCGAAAAGGATTTCTACTGCTATACCAAGACCTAAAACTGTCATGATTAAACCTGTTAAGCCTTTAAAAAAGCCATTGAAATACTTAAATACAT
>Ga0308021_10000236_pt1 | contig 26071 bp, 18 predicted proteins | sample Neamet351_FD_201296 | JGI IMG/M metagenome (GOLD analysis project Ga0308021, IMG submission 201296) | Marine microbial communities from water near the shore, Antarctic Ocean - #351 | ecosystem: Environmental > Aquatic > Marine > Unclassified | place: Southern Ocean | collected 2014-10-02
AGGTGGTATGGCGCCACAGTTGACGGCAATAAATGGCCCGTTCGCACGGGGGCCGGTGTAATGAATTAAACGCGCTACTACTTCCTTACCGCTTCCTGACTCTCCTTGTATATGTACTGGGGCCTGGCTGCGAGCAAGTTTAGTAATTGTTTCCCGTAATTGTATGATGTTGGGTCCAGACCCGATGAGGTCGTGATTGACGGCTGAATTGGTCAGATCGGAAGTGCTGTGTAGTTTCAGCGCAGTGCGCACCAACTTTCTCAAACTTTCCAGTTCAATAGGCTTACTGATAAAATCAAAGGCACCAGCTTTTAGTGCTGCTATAGCAGTCTCAACGCTGCCGTGTGCGGTTATCATTGCCACGGGAATATGGGAGTGATTCTGCTGAATATATTCCACTAGCGAAATGCCGTCCCCATCGGGAAGACGCATATCGGTGAGGCAAAGGTCAGGCTGAAGCTCTGCAATTGCCTCCCTAGCCTGCGACAGAGTGGCGGCACTGGCAGTTGTCAGTCCCATTCTGCTGAGGGTAATTTCCAGTAGCTCCCTGATGTCGGGTTCGTCATCTACAATAAGTACGCTTTTTTGTGTCATTGCTATGTAGGCCTTTTTTCAAACGGCTTTTTGTATCATCGAAATTCTGAAACAAGTTTCACCTTGTGCGGTGGTTGTATAGCTAATTGTCGCATTATTTATTTCACACAATTCCTTACACAAGTATAACCCCATGCCACTACCCTCTTGCACCGTAGTGTAGAAAGGCTCGAACAGTTTGGCCTGGTCCTCAAGAGCGACGCCCTTGCCGACGTCTATAATATCCACAAGGCATTGATGTGTCGAAAAATCCAGACTGACGACTATTTTCGCGGTTTCTTTTGTCGTGGCCAACTTGCTGTGCCGCAATGCATTGTCTAATAAGTTGGCCAATATTCTTTGTAGATTTTCCGTATCAAATTCAACCAGAAGCTCTTTGTACTCACAATCTACACTAATTTCCACGTCTCGATTGAGTGTCTTAAGGTAGTCGGCTACTGTTTTTACTAACCATTCTCCAAGTAGCAGATGTTCAGGCTTTGGTACTTCGCGACTCGAAATTTCCATAACACTTTGTATGATTTCATTAACCCGGCCGCAGTGAAGCAGAATGATGTCCGCCATGCGTTTGTCCGCTTTTGAAAGCTCCGGTGATTCCTGCATCAGTTGAGCTGCGTGGCTGATTGCGCCCAGGGGATTGCGGATTTCATGCGCAATACTAGCTGTGAGGCGCCCCAGAGAACTCAATTTTAGTGATTGTGCATGTTGGGTTATTAACGAGTAGTCCTCGAGGAAAACAAGTGATTCCCGGTCGGAACTGGACTGAAGTTGACGAAAGTTGGCGATGACTTTTGGGGTGCCTTGCGTCACAATAAAAGGCGTGGCTTTGTGTGTTCCGGTATTCTTCCAGTATTCAAACTGGTTGGCGAGTTCGCAGTTGTAGTCAGCAAGTTTTCGCCCGTGCTCGATCGTTAATGGGCGCTCTGGTGTCAATAAAGCGGAGGCGGCTTTGTTCATCACTCTGACGCCACCCTCATCACTGATCAGCAATATTCCGGCTTGTATATGCTGCACAATTTGCTCGTTGAGTCGCTGTAAGTTATACAGGTCACCCGCGCTGGTTCGAATCAGAGCTTCTGCACGGCCCAGTCGACTAGCGACACTTTGCATCAGTAGGGACACGCCAAATAGTAGCGCGCCGAAAAGGCCTGCTGGAAACAGTGCGCTAAGTCCCAACTCCTGACGGTTGATAAGGCTCAGGGTGTCGGCCAGTGTAGCCATCACACTCAGCGCCGCGACCAATGTCGCAAGGGGTCGATTGCCGATCAGAATAGAGCTTGCCGCTACGGTTATTACCAGCAATACAGGCAGACCTCCCCCCATGCCTCCACTGGTGTCTGAGAGAATGGTAATGGCAAGAATATCGGTTACAAATATAAAAAAGAGCAGATTTTGATTATAGGTTGAACGGGCAGCCAAGAAGACTACTAGGAAAATACTAGCAGCCAAGTGGGCGAGTGTAGTTCCTACATAAAGAGCGGGATTAAGGAGACCAACCAATTGTCGGGTGTTGGGACTGACAAGTAGTATCAGTAGCACAACACACAGAAGTGAGCGATAGGCCACATAGATACGCAGCAAAGGCATGTTTTGCTTGAATGGCGGGCTGAAGTTGGGCTTTGTTAGTGTCGCTGGGCGCATTGTGGAGACAGTATACCTATTTCAATAAGTAATTAAGTATACTGTGCGTGTTCAATAATACTGTAATTTTGCTCTGAGAGAGACTATGACTACCCTGAATATCGTAATGGCGCAGATGAATACTCTGGTCGGGGATTTTTCTGGCAACACCACTAAAATAATCGAGTCGGTGGGCCTTGCTGCGCAGGAGTTCGCTAAGGCTGATGGCCACGCGCAGCCGGTTGTGGTGGTTGTTTTCCCCGAACTTACCTTGTGTGGCTACCCCCCCGAAGATCTACTTCTGCGCGACAGTATTGAATTGCGCGTAAACCATGCACTGAACAAGCTCTGCAAGATGCTTCCAGCAGAAATTCACACAGTAATTGGTTTTCCTCGAAAAGTAGGGGATAACTTATACAACGCAGCAGCTGTTATTCATCACGGTAAAATTATCGCTGAGTACCACAAACAATTTCTGCCCAACTACCAGGTATTCGACGAGAAACGATATTTCAGCTCAGGATGTGAGCCCTGTATTGTTCAGATTGGAGATGTGAGCGTTGCTATCACTATCTGTGAGGATATCTGGGAAGACCTGCCCTCCATACAGGCGGCTACAGCTGGGGCACAGCTTATGATCAACCTAAATGCCTCGCCATACCATGTGGGGAAGCAGGGCGAGCGCAGAGAGCTGGTCTCTCGACGAGCGAAAGAAGGCGGATTCGCCATCGTGTATGTAAATCAAGTAGGGGGGCAGGACGAGCTGGTTTTTGACGGAGGCTCGTTCGCGGTGGATGAAACTGGCCGAGTTTGTGCTGCTGCCGAGAGTTTTACTGAGGGGGACCATGCGGTCAGCCTCGATTTTTCCAGCAGACCTGTTGCCGTCTCTGGGATGACGGTCGCTCCTGAGGAAGAGGTATTGCAAAGCACCTGGCGAGCGTTGGTGTTGGGTGTGCGAGATTACGTGAACAAAAATCGTTTTCCCAGCGTAGTGCTAGGCTTATCGGGCGGCGTTGACTCTGCCCTGACTCTGGCTATTGCTGTAGATGCGTTGGGCGCTGGGCGGGTAGAGGCTGTGATGATGCCTTTTCGGTACACCTCCAATATGAGTGTGGAAGATGCTGCGCAGCAGTCCGATGTAATGGGTGTTAGCCACAAAGTGATTTCCATTGAACCCATCTACGAAGCATTTATGGCCAGCCTGAAGGAAGAGTTTATCGGTACCCGCCCCGATACTACCGAAGAAAACCTGCAGGCACGTTGTCGCGGTGTTCTGTTGATGTCAATTTCAAATAAGAAAGGCTCACTGGTGCTGACCACGGGCAATAAAAGTGAGATGGCAGTAGGTTATTCGACGCTTTATGGCGATATGGCAGGTGGCCTGGATGTACTCAAGGACGTGCCAAAGACTATGGTGTTTGACCTGTGCCGATATCGCAATTCTCTGGGTGCCTGTATTCCTCAGCGCGTGATTGACCGCCCCCCCTCCGCGGAGCTGGCGCCTGACCAAAAGGATGAGGACAGCCTGCCTCCTTACGACGTGCTGGATCGGATACTCGAGCTATACGTTGAGCGCGATTATAGCTCGGAAGCTATAATTGCCTCCGGTATGGATAGAGAACAAGTACAACGTGTGCTGAGGCTGGTAGATTTGAATGAATACAAACGCCGTCAGGCCCCGATCGGCATCAGGATTAGCCAGCGGGGGTTTGGCCGTGACAGACGCTATCCGATAACGTCCGGGTGGAGCATCGGCGACTAAAGCACAGGGCGGTTATCGAATTGAGGGGGTTTCGGAGGATCAAATAATCCAAAGGAGAGCTTGTTAATCCATGAGCGTTGCAGTCCTTCCAATGTGTAGACACTTTGAAATTCACCGTTTTTATCCAGTGAAGGGTGCTCGGGATAATTTATCATTAGCGTGGCTATGCTGTCCTTAGCGAGGTCATCTTTACCCAGAAGAATATATCCCTGTGCCATCACAGCTAAAGCGTCGGCAACTGCCGGTGTTCGTTGAAAGTTTTCTACTACATAGCGACCGCGGTTTGTCGCTGCCATGTAGGCACCACGGCGGAAGTAGTAATTTGCCACGTTGATCTCATGCCGGGCCAGTAGATTGCGTAGGTATACCATTCTGGCCTTGGCGTCAGCGGCATATGAACTGCTGGGGAAACGCGCCAGTAGTTGGGCGAATTCGGCGAAGGCTTCCTTCGCATGGCTGGTATCGCGCAGGGTTTCATCCGTGGGTAGAAATCGGGCAAAAATATCGTCATTGCCACTGTATGCGGCCAGCCCTTTCATATAGTAAGCATAGTCGGTATTCGGGTGTTGGGGGTGTAGGCGAATAAAGCGATCGGCGGCTTCCACTGCGGCTTCGTGTTCGTACGCTCCGTAGTGAGCGTAAATTAGCTCCAGCTGGGCCTGCTCGGCGTACTTGCCGAAAGGGTAGCGAGACTCTAGCATTTGCAGGGCTCTCACCGCTAAATCGAAATTTCGGTTGCCAAGCGAACGCTCTGCTTCCTCATACATTTGTTGCTCGCCCGTATCTGCCGGGAGGTCGGGTAATTCGTCATTACTGGAGCAGGCTACAACAAGCAGGCTGAGCAGAAAGATAAGTGCGTATTTCAATGATTCCACCAAATTCGATTATGAGGGCAGTATACTATCCCCGAAGGCGGTATTTAACCACAGGCTGCCCGTCGCATAAACAGGAAATGTAATGACACAGAAAGTTGAAATAAGTGCTGTAGTTACCGCGGAGCTCGATCGTGGCCGTCTAGACCAGGCTGCAGCGCAGCTTTTCTCAGATTATTCCAGATCTCGGCTGCAAACCTGGATAAAAAAGGGAGAATTGCGGGTCGACGGAGAACAGCGAAGAACGCGCGATAAGGTGTTCGAGGGCATGTGTCTGAGCATAAGCGTTGAGTTGGAGCCAGAAGTGAGCTGGGAGGGGGAGGAAATAGCACTCGATATCATTTATGAAGACGAGTGTATTTTGGTCTTGAACAAGCCTGCGGGTCTTGTGGTGCATCCAGGGGCGGGCAACCCTGATGGCACGCTGGTTAATGCACTACTGAATTATAACCAGAGTATGGAAAATTTGCCCCGTGGTGGCATAGTACATCGCCTCGACAAGGAGACTTCGGGCATTATGGTCGTGGCAAAAACTCTGCCGGCCCATCACCATTTGGTTAATCAATTGCAGAAGCGTACGGTAAAGCGCGAGTACTGTGCCGTGTGTGTCGGTACGATGACCGGCGGCGGCACGGTTGCTGAGCCCATTGGTCGTCATCCCAAGCAACGAAAAATGATGGCGGTGCGGGTGCTGGGTGGAAAGCCAGCAATTACCCATTACCGTCTTCAAACCCGTTTTGCTAATCACACCCGTATTGTTGTAAATCTCGAAACCGGTAGAACGCATCAAATTAGAGTACATATGGCGTATAGAAAATACCCTCTAATTGGCGACCCGGTATATGGCGGCAGGCCACGTATTCCAAAAGGCGCATCGGATGAACTGATCACAACCCTGCGCTGTTTCCCGCGACAGGCTCTTCACGCCCAGGCTCTGCAATTGATCCATCCGGAATCTGGCGAAGAGGTGCGTTTTGAGTGCCCTATCGCCGAGGACATGTTGGAACTATTGGCAATATTGGAACGTGAAGACCCTTATGTACCCAATGAGGTTTATTAAGCCCAATTGGCCGGCTCCGGCCGGTGTCGTTGCATTGAGCACAACGCGTGAGAGTGGATTTAGTAAAAGTGCCTATGCAGGCCTCAATTTAGCTCATCACGTGGGTGATGATGCGAATAGAGTTAATCGGAATCGTGATGCCCTGACTCAGAGCCTTCCCGTTGGTTCAACATTGCAGTGGCTCAAGCAAGAGCATGGCCGTAACGTAATTGAGGCAAATCAAACACAGGATGCACCTGCCGCCGATGCGAGCTGGACGTCAGCCAGTGGTATAGGCTGCGCCGTTATGACTGCGGACTGTCTGCCAGCCCTGTTTTGCAGTAAAGATGGCGATAAGATCGCCGCCGCACACGCCGGGTGGCGGGGACTCAGTCAAGGTATTCTGGAAGTGACAGCGCAGGCATTGTCAGTTCCAGCTTCTGATCTTATGGTCTGGCTTGGCCCCGCCATTGGGCCACATGCTTTCGAGGTTGGAGCAGAGGTGAGAGAGCAGTTTTTACACGCCTCTCCCAGTTCCACTCGAGCTGATATTTATCGCTGCTTTCGGGAGAATGCCCTAAACCCGGGATTCTATTGGGCAGATATATACGCCTTGGCTCGAGTTAGGCTTGCGATCATCGGTATTACCAATGTCTACGGTGGCGACCTATGCACGTTCAGCGATGCCCGTCGGTTCTATTCCTACCGTCGAGATGGGCAGACAGGTCGCATGGCGACAGTAATTATGAAAACCAACCCACTCTAAAGCCCTACTTGAAAAGCGGGTATTTCCCCCAATATATAAGCTCAGAGATTGATCAATTGACCGACTCGGCACAGCACCCGAGTTAAAGGAGCGTTTGTATAATGCGGATGGATAAACTGACAAACCAATTACAAAATGCCCTGGCAGATGCACAGTCACTTGCCTTGGGTAAAGACCATAATTTTATTGAACCTATTCATCTGTTGCGGACATTGCTTGAGCAGCGCGGTGGCTCAAGTCGACCGTTGCTACAAAAATCAGGCGCCGATCTGGTCGCCTTATCTGCTGAAATAGACGCGGCTATTCAGGCGCTACCCACTGTTAGCGGCACAGGTGGAGAGGTTCATATGTCTTCCTCCATGGGGAAAATACTCAATGTAACCGACAAGCTGGCCCAACAGGGTGGGGACGCGTACATCTCCAGTGAACTGGTGTTACTTGCGATGTTGGAAAGCAGTACTTCTGTCGGAAAAACCCTCAAGTCTAGTGGGGTGACGCCCGCTGCTCTGAATAATGCCATACAGGAAGTGCGCGGCGGTGACAGCGTAGACAATCCTGAAGCCGAGGAGTCCAGGCAGGCTCTGGACAAATATACGGTCGATTTAACCGAGCGCGCCGAGCAGGGCAAGCTCGACCCTGTCATTGGTCGTGATGATGAGATTAGGCGCACCATTCAGGTATTGCAGCGCCGCACAAAAAATAATCCTGTTTTAATTGGCGAACCCGGTGTGGGTAAAACGGCGATTATTGAAGGCTTGGCGCAGCGTATTGTGAATAGCGAAGTTCCCGAAAGCTTGCGTGATAAACGCATTCTGTCGCTGGATTTGGGTGCGTTGCTGGCCGGGGCAAAGTTCCGTGGAGATTTTGAGGAGCGTCTCAAGGCGGTGTTGAATGAGCTGTCAAAGCAAGAGGGGCGTATTATTTTGTTTGTCGATGAACTGCATACAATGGTCGGCGCCGGTAAAGCGGAGGGCTCTATGGATGCAGGTAATATGCTCAAACCAGCTCTGGCTAGAGGAGAACTTCATTGTGTGGGCGCTACGACGCTCGATGAATATCGCCAATATGTTGAAAAAGATGCCGCTCTGGAGCGCCGTTTCCAGAAGGTGCTGGTGGAGGAGCCCAATGAAGAGGACACCATTGCGATTTTGCGCGGACTCAAGGAGCGCTATGAAGTGCATCACGCTGTGGATATTACCGATAGCGCGATCATTGCTGCTGCCAAATTGTCACAACGTTATATTACCGACCGGCAGCTGCCCGACAAAGCCATTGACCTGATAGACGAGGCCGGCAGTAGAATCCGCATGGAAATCGATTCCAAGCCCGAGTCTATGGATAAGTTGGAGCGCAAGCTTATTCAGCTAAAGATTGAGCGCGAGGCGGTTAAGAAGGACAAAGATCCCGCGGCAAAAGTGCAGCTTGGATTACTGGCTGAACAGATAGACAAAGTACAGAGAGAGTTTTCCGATCTTGAAGAGGTGTGGAAGGCGGAGAAGGCTTCACTGCAAGGTGCTGCACAAATTAAGGGAGAGTTGGAACAGGCTAAGCTTGATATGGATGCGGCCCGTCGTAAGGGTGATTTAAGCCTGATGTCGGAATTACAGTATGGTCGTATGCCCGAGTTGGAAAAGTCCCTTGCAACGGCGCAGGCAGCAGAGACTGTGGAGCACACCTTGTTGCGCAATAAGGTCACCGATGAAGAAATAGCCGAGGTTGTGTCGCGCTGGACAGGTATTCCCGTGTCCAAAATGTTGGAAGGAGACAGAGAGAAACTCCTACGTATGGAAGAGTTTTTACACGCCAGGGTAGTGGGGCAAGACGAAGCGGTGGTCGCCGTTTCGAATGCGGTACGCCGCTCCCGTGCTGGCTTGTCAGACCCCAATCGGCCCAGTGGTTCCTTTTTGTTTCTCGGGCCCACCGGTGTGGGTAAAACTGAATTGTGTAAAGCCTTATCGGAGTTTTTGTTTGATTCTGAACAGTCCATGGTTCGGGTGGATATGTCAGAATTTATGGAAAAACATTCAGTGGCAAGGCTCATAGGCGCACCTCCCGGCTATGTAGGTTATGAGCAGGGTGGTTACCTCACTGAAGCTGTGCGCCGACGCCCCTATTCACTATTGCTGTTGGACGAAGTGGAAAAAGCGCATCCGGACGTGTTCAATGTTCTGCTACAGGTTCTGGATGATGGTCGCCTCACCGATGGTCAGGGTCGCACGGTAGATTTTCGTAACGTTGTTATTGTGATGACATCTAACCTGGGTTCACACCTTATTCAGGAGATGGCGTCCGAAGGTGATTACGACATGATGAAGGCTGCGGTAATGGGTGAAGTTGGACAGCATTTTCGTCCTGAGTTCATCAATCGCCTTGATGAGTCTGTGGTATTCCATTCCCTCAATAAAGAGCAGATTGGAGGCATTGCCAAAATTCAGTTACAGGGCTTGCAGCGCAGGCTGGCTGAGCGGGAATTAGAGCTGAATGTTATGCCAGCACTGCTGGAAAAGCTGGTGGATACGGGCTTTGACCCAGTTTACGGAGCGAGACCGCTAAAACGAGCTATTCAAAAGGAACTGGAAAATCCTCTCGCGCAGCGAATATTGGCGGGAGGGTTTGAGCCCGGGCAGATTATTACTGCGGATTATCAAGGCGGTGAGGCGACGTTCACCACCACGGTAAAGCCAGGCTAGTAGTTTATTCGCACTGGGACGCTATAACACTGCGCGCTTCGAGGCGCTTTTCTTCTTTGTCCTGTTCTGTGAGGATATAGCTATCGCCTTGATTATCTTTCATTCGAATGTGTGCCCTACTGTTCAGTGTGGCCAGATTTTCTTGAGCGCGCTTGCAATACTCTGTATTTTTTTTAGTCACTTTTGATTTAGCTGTGTCCACAGGATTGAACTGATTGTCGATAGACGGTGTAGTCTGTGCAGGGACAGCACCTTCGGCCGAATCTACCTTGCGAATCAGACTGGTTCCAGAGGTGATTACTTCATAGCTGATGCCTTTGGGTGGCGGGCGGTCACTGTGCGCAGGGTCGCCGTACTTATCTATCCAGCGGTAGTGTGTTTCACTAGCCTGAGCTGATATGCAGGTGAGTGTTGCGGTAGCCACTAGCACTACAAATAAGCTGGATTTCCTCACTTATTTCCCCTATTAATAAAGCAACGTAGCTTTTATTTATTTCGACACGATACAATTTACCTACACATAAAATAAGACAAATGTTGCCGAACAGACAAGTGTGTGCAAATTACGCATTCTGGGTAATTTGCCACGACGTGGTTGACTTTAACAGCTTTGACCCCAACAATATGCGAGTCTTTCAAGTGGCAACGGCTAATGTTGAGTACCCTCGACCTCTGGCTTACTGAAGTAATACGATTATTTACTGCAGCTGCTTGTTAGTCCCGTATTTAATCTGTGTTGCATTGACTAGATTAAGGGCCAGACACTGCGCTACCCCGCAGGGCGACCGATACACATCAGTGAGTGATCGTAATTCCCCCTATGGAGCGTCCCGGCGACGGCCTGAAAAGGTTGGTTGGGAGTGGTGTATAGAGCTTAGGGGTGGATTGCAGCCAAGTGCCGGTTCCGGCGTTTGTTCAGCATCTTCCACACAGTTAATTATTTGAATTTCCCGGCTGAGGGTTACGCACCGGTGTATTCATAAAGTAAGGAGACGGAAGTGGAGTTGTTATCAGGCGGTGAGATGGTTGCCCGTGCGCTGGAAGACGAGGGTGTTGAATTCATCTTTGGCTATCCCGGTGGATCGGTTTTGCATATATACGATGCGCTATTTAAGGATTGTAAAGTGCCCCATGTGCTGGTGCGCCACGAGCAGGCTGCAACCCATGCGGCTGATGGCTATGCGCGTGCCACGGGCAAGCCTGGAGTTGTACTTGTTACCTCGGGTCCCGGGGCCACTAATGCCATTACCGGTATAGCCACCGCCTACATGGATTCCATTCCCCTAGTCGTGCTGTCGGGGCAGGTGCAAAGCCATTTGATTGGCCAAGACGCCTTTCAAGAAACTGATATGTCGGGGATCTCCAGGCCTGTGGTTAAGCACAGCTTTATGGTTAAGTGTGCCGAAGATATTCCTTTGATGATAAAAAAGGCCTTCCATATTGCCACTACCGGTCGGCCTGGCCCTGTTGTTATCGATATACCCAAAGACTTTACTCGTCCAGACCAGAAGTTTGAATATGTTTACCCGAAAACGGTAAAGCTGCGCTCCTACTCGCCAGCACAACGCGGGCATACCGGTCAAATCAAGAAAGCGGCGCGGCTCCTGTTAGGGGCCAAGCGGCCAGTGATCTACTCCGGTGGCGGTGTGATTATGGGTGAAGCCTGTGATTTGTTGACACAGTTGGCCAAGGGGTTAAATTTTCCCGTTACCAATACATTGATGGGGCTGGGTGCCTATCCTGGCGATGACAGGCAGTTCCTTGGCATGCTTGGTATGCATGGCCTCTATGAGGCCAATATGGCGATGCATCATAGCGATGTGATCCTGGCAGTCGGCGCGCGCTTTGATGACCGGGTGACCAATACCGTAGATAAGTTTTGCCCCGGCGCCAAGATTATTCACATAGATATTGACCCAACATCGATATCCAAAATTGTGTCTGCAGACATTCCCATCGTCGGTCCGGTGAAAACAGTACTCGCCGAGCTTATTAAGCAGGTTGAGTCGTTGCAGGAGAAAGACAGTAGCCTGCCCGATGTCGACGCGTTGGCGCGCTGGTGGTCGCAGATTGATGAATGGCGTGCAAGCCATGGGTTGCTCACGGCGCGCCGCTATGGCGAGAGTGATTTAATAATGCCACAGCAGGTGATTGAAAGCCTTTATCGGGTTACTCAAGGTGAGGCGTTTGTGACCTCTGATGTTGGTCAACACCAAATGTTCGCCGCCCAATATTATCGCTTTAATAAACCCAGGCGCTGGATAAATTCCGGAGGCTTGGGCACCATGGGTTTTGGGTTGCCGGCTGCCATAGGTGTCAAGTTGGCATTCCCTGACAGCGACGTGGCTTGTGTGACAGGGGAGGGCAGTATCCAGATGAATATTCAGGAGCTCTCTACTGCCACGCAATACAAGACACCCGTAAAAATCATCAACTTGCGCAATAACTACTTGGGTATGGTCAAGCAGTGGCAGGATATGCAGTACGAAGGGCGCTACGCCATGAGTACCTATGAAGACTCACTGCCCGATTTTGTGAAGCTTGCGGAGTCCTATGGGCATGCCGGTTTTCAAGTGGATAAATTGTCCGAGCTTGATGATGTGATGACGGAAGTGTTTTCCATGAAAGATAAATTGGTCTTCCTCGATGTTATTATTGATCCCATGGAACACGTATACCCCATGCACGTGGCCCCGAATGGCGCGATGAATGATATGTGGTTGAGTAGGAACGAGAGGGCTTGAGATGAGACGCATAATATCTATACTGATGGAAAATCAACCCGGTGCCTTGTCTCGCGTAGTGGGCCTTTTCGCCCAGCGTGGCTATAACATCGATACTCTGAATGTGGCGGCTACCGATGACCCAACTTTGTCTAGGTTGACTCTTACAACTTTTGGCGATGATTCTACTATCGAGCAGATCACCAAACATCTCAACAAACTGATCGACGTCGTGAAGTTGGTAGACTTGACTGAGGGCGCACATGTAGAGCGTGACCTGATGTTAATTAAGGTACGTGCGGCGGGTGAAACGCGTGAAGAAGTGAAACGCACCACGGATATTTTCCGCGGCCAGATTATCGATGTAGGCCCAAACGTCTATACCATTCAGCTCACGGGAACCAGCGAAAAACTGGACTCCTTTGTGGAGGCGATGGCGGATTTTGATATTCTCGAAGTGGTTCGGTCGGGGGTGGCGGGGATTTCTCGAGGTGAGAAGGTTCTTAGTTTGTAGTTTGTTTACTGGCTCGACTCTTCAGTGAAGCCGTAACACCGCGCTGTACTTTCCTCATAAAGACACGCCGTGAATCCATTCATGGAGGCTCGGCCGCCGCGTTCCTGCGGCGGACGTTCTTTATAAGGAAAGTACAGCCCGGCGTTACTCCTATGCAGGTTTTGCGAAACACTGATGGAAAACCCTTTGGCCGCTTTAGCCAAAAACCTGCCCGGAGGAACTTACCCGGTTAAACAATCCGCTTCATAGCCGTCATATACCCACGCAGTTTCTTACCGACAGTCTCCACAGGGTGGCTGCGGATTGCTTCGTTTACGCTAATCAGTTCCTGGTTCTCCACACCATTGTCACCCTCGATGCCTTTGCCAATAACATCGGTGTCAATCCTGGACATAAAGTCTGCCAGCAGTGGGCGACAGGCGTGATCGAACAGGTAGCAACCATATTCTGCGGTGTCTGAGATGACAACATTCATCTCATACAGTTTCTTGCGTGCAATCGTGTTTGCGATCAATGGTGTTTCGTGCAATGACTCATAGTAAGCAGACTCTGCAATGATGCCGGCAGACACCATGGTCTCAAAAGCTAGCTCCACCCCGGCTTTAACCATGGCAACCAGCAAAATACCGTGATCGTAGAACTCTTGCTCGGTAATTTCCGTAGTGGTGTTTGCTGCTTTTTCGAAGGCTGTTTCGGCAGTGGCTGCGCGCCAACCCAGTAGGTTTACATCGTCATTTGCCCAGTCTTCCATCATGGTCTTGGAAAAATGCCCTGTCATGATGTCATCCTGATGCTTCTCGTAGAGAGAGCGCATGATGTCTTTTAATTCTTCGGCCAGGTGGAAGGCGCGAACTTTTGCCGGGTTGGAAAGGCGATCCATCATATTAGTGATGCCGCCATATTTGAGACCTTCGGTGACCGTTTCCCAGCCGTATTGAATCAGTTTGGACGCGTAGCCGGGGTCAATGCCTTTCTCTACCATCTTGTCGAAGCTGAGGATAGCGCCAGTTTGTAACATGCCGCAAAGGATGGTCTGCTCACCCATAAGGTCAGACTTCACCTCGGCAATAAACGAGGATTGAAGTACACCCGCACGGTGTCCGCCCGTGCCCGCTGCATAGGCCTTTGCCAACTCAAAGCCATCGCCATTGGGATCATTTTCTGTGTGCACCGCAATCAGGGTAGGGACGCCAAAGCCGCGCTTGTACTCTTCTCTGACTTCTGTGCCCGGACACTTGGGCGCTACCATAATTACTGTTAGGTCTTCGCGAATTTGCATGCCCTCTTCAACGATATTGAAACCGTGGGAATAGGCAAGGCAGGACCCTTGCTTCATCAGAGGCATAATTTGTTGCACTACGCTTGTATGTTGCTTGTCCGGTGTGAGGTTAAGCACAAGGTCGGCCTGGGGGATGAGTTCTTCGTAAGTCCCTACGGTAAAGCCATTTTCTGTGGCATTTTTCCAGGACTGGCGCTTCTCGGCGATGGCGGTGTCGCGCAATGTATAGGAAACATCCAGACCACTGTCGCGTAAATTAAGGCCCTGGTTAAGGCCCTGCGCGCCACAGCCGACGATAACTAGCTTTTTCCCGCGTAATTTCTCTACACCGTCAGTAAATTCCGAACGATCCATAAAACGACATTTCCCCAATTGTTGCAATTGCAGACGAAGCGGCAGCGTGTTGAAGTAATTTTGTCCCATGGTGGAATCCTCTATTGAGATGTAATGTGAGGCGCACTCTACGCCAATTCAGCTGTTGCGTAAAACGCTATAATGTATATATAGTATTGTGATTAACGCAATGGTGGAGTGGTATATGGATACTAGGGTGATGCGCGTATTTCTGTCTGTGGCTGACACGCTCAATTTTAGTCGCAGTAGTGAGAACCTGCATATGAGTCTTTCAGCAGTCAGCCGGACGATTGCACGCATGGAACAGGAACTGGGGCAATCCTTGCTGGAGAGGGATAATCGAAGAGTCAGCTTGACTCGCCACGGTGTTCAATTCCGGGAGTACGCGCAAAAAGCGCTTGATGACTGGCAGCGACTACAGCAAGAGCTCAGTGCTGACACAGCTCTCGCGGGAGAGGTGAGCCTGTTTTGTTCGGTAACAGCTAGCTACAGTATCTTAGCGCCCATTTTAGAGGCTTTTCGGATTGCGCATCCCGCCGTCGCCATTATGATGCACACGGGCGATCAGGCCGACGGAATTTCAAGGGTTCTGTCGGGGGCCGATGATGTCGCCGTGACAGCCCGGCCGACTTCTCTGTCCCGCCGGCTGTCTTTTCTGCCACTACAGCAATCACCACTTATTCTCTGTGCTCCAACTGCTGATTGTGTCGCCCGTGAACTGACCCATTTGGCAGATATTTCAGCGCCAGATTTTGACTGGTCAGAGGTCCCTTTCATTGTGCCCGAGCGCGGTATAAGCAAAGACCTACTCGACAATTGGTTTCGTGAACAAGGCATTACACCCACTATATACGCACAGGTGGCGGGTCATGAGGCGATAGTGGCTATGGTGAGTCTGGGATTGGGTGTGGGGATAGCGCCTGAGCTGGTTATAGCGACCAGCGCCATGCGTGACATGCTAACCCCGATAGTGCCTAAACACCCTTTACCCTCGTTGGACATAGGGCTTTGTAGTTTGAAACACCGATTGGAGAGCCCTTTGGTTCAATCCCTGTGGAATACCGCGCAGAATTTGGGGTAAAATACGGCCCATGAATGAAATAGACGACACCCTTCCTGCGGGAGAGGGCGAGAAGGAAGACACAATAGAGTCGCTCGCACCCGGCCTGGACATGCTCATTGATGAGCATGAAGAGGAAGTGTCTGAGAACGGCAAGACGGTGCGCCGCCGGGGTATCTTCCTGTTGCCTAACCTGATCACTACCGGAGGTTTGTTCTGTGGCTTCTATGCCATTGTCGCTTCCATGCGAGGTGATTTTGAAAGTGCAGCCATCGCCATATTTTTTGCCGCGATCTTTGATGGTTTGGACGGTCGTGTCGCGCGCTTGACCAAAACTTCAAGTAAGTTCGGCGAAGAATATGACAGTCTGGCCGATATGGTGTCCTTTGGTGTCGCTCCGGCGCTAGTGATGTACAGCTGGGGGCTGAGCGATTTAGGTAAATTCGGCTGGAGTGCTGCCTTTGTCTACGTGGCCTGTGCAGCTCTTCGTCTTGCCAGGTTTAATACCCAGATCGATACTGCCGACAAGAATTATTTCACCGGTTTGGCCAGCCCCGCTGCGGCGGCAGTTATTGCCAGTACAGTGTGGGTTTGCCACGATTTAGGGTGGGTTGGGGGGAGCTTGCCCCTCGAAGTTTCCGTTATTGTCAGTTTGCTAACTGCTGTCACTGGTATTCTGATGATGGCCAACTTTCCCTATTACAGCTTTAAGGGCATTGGTCTACACGGTCGAGTACCCTTTTTTGTAATGATACTTATGGTGCTGATTATCGGTCTAGTTACCTTGGATCCTCCCCGGATTCTGCTGGCGGCCTTCATTATTTACGCGGCATCTGGACCGGTTACCTTCCTTATGAAGTTGCGCAAAAAATAACGCGCTGAGAGATACTGATCCTGCCCACCAATGATGGGCACCCTGTTAAGCGAGTAAACTACGCAACAGAATGTTGCTATGTAAACATAAAAAATAGGAGAGCCAGTATGAACCCACGAACGAGCGTCGACACCGGCGGGTGCCCCGTTACAGCATTATCAGATACCTTCAAGCTGTCCAATGAGGAATTGGAAGGCGTTTTGAAACATGCGAGAACCAACAGCCCGGTGACTCACCTGCCGAATATTGGCTACTGGGCTATAAGCCGACACGATGACATCAAAACCATACTGAGCGACAAGGAGAATTTTTCTTCTGAAATTACCCTAGACCCGCTGGTACCATTTTCAGCGGAAGTCCTTGATATGCTGAAAAACAGAGGCTTCTCGCCGCGTCCAACCCTGTCAAACAATGAACGAGAGGAACATACACGGATTCGCAGGAGTGCGCAGGAGGCTTTCCGCCCGAAACGCACGGCGTTGCTGGAGGCCTATATCCGGCAGCTGGTTAATGACGCAGTTGATAGTTTTGAGGTTGATGGGCGGGCCGATCTGGTGAAGCAGATGGTGTACGAGTTACCAGCACTAGTGCTGTTCAAACTCCTCGGCATCCCCGAGGAGGATGTGCAGAAAATAAAGATGTGGGCCGATAGCCGTCTGTTACTGTCCTTCGGCAAGCCGAGCTTGGAAGACCAGCTAACTGCCGCCGGTCATCTCGCGGACTACTGGGATTACTGCTTGGCCCTGGTGCAACTGCGCATGGAATCTCCCCAAGATGATCTGCCCAGCGATATGCTGGCGACCCGGGCAGGAGACGACAGTATTCTCACTATAGAAGACATCAACAATGTCGTGTTTGGCTTGCTGCTGGCCGGACACGAAACTACAACTAATATGTCAGCTAACGCAATCCTGACCGTTTTGCAACACAGGGAGAGCTGGGACGCGATTGTTGGAGACCCCGGGCTTATACCCAACGCCGTGGAGGAGTGCCTCAGATATCGCTCCTCAGTGGTTGCCTGGCGTCGGCTAGTGAAGCGTGACATTGAAATCCAGGGCCAAAAAATTACGGCGGGCGAGCGAGTGCTGTGTTTTCTCCCCTCGGCCAATCGAGATGAATCCCGCTTCGATCACGGTGAAGATTTCGATATCCGCCGTGACAACGCGCGCGAGCATATCGCTTTCGGCTATGGCCGTCACGTCTGCCTTGGCTCCTCCTTGGCACGGTTCGAGTTGGCTTTGATCCTGGAGGAACTGAGCAAACGCTTGCCCAATATGCGACTAGTAACCGATCAGAGTCTGAAGCCGGTGGAGTCCGTCCAGTTCCGCGGACCGCAGGAGTTGTGGGTGGAATGGAATCCTGTCGGGCCTCCTGTCACATTGATATGAAATGACGATGTTAGCCATGACGTGGCTTCCACAAAAGAAGCGCACGCTCTCCGGCGTGAGTTCGGTTTGCTCGATGATGGCGTCATCGCAAGGTTACTGCGCTGAGAATACAGTAACCTTGTTTGAGTTTATTGCCCAAAAACAAGTGGGGAAGCGCCCTGGAAGGGTCGGACCTCTAGCGGTCAAACGAAGGCCAAAGCCTTATCCACGGCTGCAAGGTCATCGCTCGGCTGCCCGCGAAGAAATCAAGAAATACGGGCATGGTGAGAAGCTAGATGCTTAACTGAGTGCCATTCACCCCTAGATAGCTTTTTTGTGGGAGAGGAGTAACCTCCCCGCCACTGTTTTGTATTGCTTTAGTCAGTCTATATGTCATTTCACATCAGGAGAGTTAAATCATGATCCATTCCGGCAAATCCATAACGGTCGAGATGCTCGACGATGGTATCGCCGAACTGAAGTTCGATCTTCAGGGCGAGTCAGTCAACAAGTTTGATAAGAGCACAGTAGAAGACCTTGCGGCTGCGGTGGCAGCTATCAAGGCGGACGCTCAGGTTAAAGGGGTCATCGTGACATCCGCTAAGGGTGTGTTTATCGTGGGCGCTGACATCACTGAATTCACTGAAATGTTCAAATTGGACGAAGATGGAGTCGCCGCTTGGTGCATCAAGTCCAACGAAGTGTTTAATGCATTTGAGGATCTAGATATACCCAAGGTCTGCGCGATAAATGGTATAGCGCTGGGCGGTGGGTTTGAAATGGCACTGAGTTGTGATTTTCGAGTAATGAGCAGCACGGCTCAGGTGGGTTTTCCGGAGGTGAAGCTCGGGCTATTCCCCGGTTTTGGTGGCACCGTGCGATCACCGCGCATAATGGGTGTGGATAATGCCGTAGAGTGGGTGTGTGGAGGCGGTCAGTATCGCGCCGACAAGGCCCTGAAAGATGGCATTGTAGATGCGGTTGTCGAGCCTCAGCAGGTTCGAGACAGCGCCATTGATCTGGTTGGCCAGTGCCTGGCAGGCAAAATAGACTTTCGTGCAAAACGCCAAGAAAAGCTTGATCCTCTGGCGCTTCCGGACACCGAGAAAATGATGGCCTTCCACACCTCTAAAGCGTTTGTGGCGCAACAGGCCGGTAAAAATTTCCCCGCGCCTAACGCGGCGGTAAGGGTTATGGAGGCCCATGCGAGTATGGGGCGGGACGATGCATTGGCAGTGGAGGCGAAGGGCTTTGGCAAGGTTGCAAAAACACCGCAGGCAACGGCAATGGTTGGTTTGTTTCTTGCTGATCAGGCGGTTGCGAAAGCCAATAAAAAACACGCTGCAGGGGCAAAAGACATTACCCAGGCTGCTGTGCTGGGTGCTGGCATTATGGGCGGCGGCATCGCTCACCTGTCGGCTTCCCGGGGCACACCAATCATCATGAAGGATATCGCTGATCCAGCGCTCGATCTGGGTATGAGCGAGGCCAGCAAGCTTCTTGCCAAGCGTGTATCTCGTGGCGCGATGGACCCAGTGAAAATGGGGGCAATTCTTTCGTCAATTCGGCCAACCTTGAACTACGGTGATTTCGGTGAAGTGGACGTTGTGATAGAGGCCGTTGTAGAGAATGAAAATGTAAAAAAAGCGGTGCTCGCAGAGGCCGAAGCAAAACTAAAAGATGGCGCTATTTTGGCATCTAATACCTCCACTATCTCTATTACACGTCTTGCTCAGTCGCTTAAAAACCCAGAAAATTTCGCCGGTATGCATTTCTTTAATCCGGTGCACATGATGCCTCTGGTTGAGGTGATTCGCGGAGAAAAAACCTCTGATGAAACTACAGCGACACTGGTTGCCTACGCCAAGAAAATGGGTAAAAACCCGATTGTAGTTAATGATTGCCCTGGGTTTTTGGTCAATCGCGTACTCTTCCCGTACTTTGCTGCATTTGCGATGCTGGTGCGAGACGGGGCTGATTTTCAGGTCGTCGACAAGGCGATGGAAAAATTTGGTTGGCCCATGGGCCCGGCGTACTTGATGGATGTGGTTGGTATCGATACTGGCGTGCATGCTGCAGCCGTAATGGCAGAAGGCTTCCCCGATCGAATGCAGCATGAGTTTAAGGATGTGACAGAGGTCATGTTTGAGAATGACCGTCTAGGGCAGAAGAATGGTATCGGTTTTTACAAGTATGTGGCAGACCGAAAAGGCCGTAAGCAAAAAACTGTGGACGAAGAGACCTATGCATTGATCAAGCCTCACGTGGGTGACGCAGCCGAATTTGAAGCGCAAGCCATAGTTGCTCGTATGATGATTCCCCTGTGCACAGAAATTGTCAGATGCCTGGAAGACAATATAGTCGGCTCGGCGGCCGAGGCAGATATGGCTCTGATCTATGGAATCGGTTTCCCTGTATTCCGCGGGGGTGCAATGCGCCACATCGATTCAGTTGGTGTTAAAGAGTTTGTTGCTCTGTGCGACCAGTATGCCCACCTCGGCAAGTTGTATGAGGCCCCACAGATGCTGAAAGATATGGCGGCCAACGGCCAGTCATTCTTCGCTTAACGCACAGACACAGGAGTATTAAATATGAGTTTGAATGATAGAGATGTGGTAATTGTAGATGCTGTGCGTACGCCAATGGGTAAGTCTCGCAATGGTATGTTTCGCCATGTGCGAGCCGAAAACCTCTCCAGTGCGTTGGTCATCGCCTTGCAGGAGCGCAACCCCGGGTGGGATGTTGCCCAGACCGAAGATGTTATCTGGGGCTGTGTAAATCAGACGCTGGAGCAGGGTATGAATGTTGCGCGGGTCATCAGCATGATGGCTGGCTTGCCGCGAACCGTGGCCGCCCAGACTGTTAACCGCTTGTGCGGCTCGTCAATGCAGGCTCTACACACCGCTGCCCAGGGGATTATGACGGGCAATGGCGATGTATTTGTAGTCGGTGGTGTTGAGCACATGGGCCACGTTGCCATGACGCATGGGATTGACTTGAACCCCGCAGCTTCAAAGGTTGTAGCCAAGGCGTCAGCGATGATGGGGCTAACTGCCGAGGCATTAGGAATGATGTATGGCATTACCCGTGAAGCTCAAGATGCATTTGCAGTGCGTTCGCATAAAAAGGCCTGGGAGGCTACACAGCAGGGTCGTTGGAAGAACGAGATTGTGAGCATAGAGGGACACGATGAGCTCGGCAATAAAGTGCTGTGTGAAATTGACGAAGTCATTCGTCCCGAGACCACGCTTGAAAGCCTTGCTGGTCTCAAGCCAGCGTTTGACCCGCGTAATGGTACGGTTACTGCCGGTACATCGTCGGCCCTGTCTGATGGTGCATCGGCTATGCTGGTGATGAGTGCTCGCAAGGCAGCTGAGCTCGGATTGAAGCCCAGAGCTAAAATCCGCTCCATGGCAGTTGCTGGTTGCGATGCAGCAATTATGGGTTATGGCCCGGTTCCCGCTACTCAGAAGGCCCTTGCGCGAGCTGGCTTGACCATCGACGATATCGACTACGTTGAGTTGAATGAGGCATTTGCCGCTCAGTCATTGCCAGTGATCAAAGATCTCGGTTTGAGTGATGTGCTGGAAGACAAGGTTAACCTCAACGGCGGTGCCATTGCCCTTGGGCATCCACTGGGCTGCTCAGGTGCGCGTATCACCGGTACCTTGCTAAATGTCATGGAGGGCAATGACGGTTCTTTGGGTCTTGCCACCATGTGCATAGGTTTGGGGCAAGGTATAGCCACTATTATTGAGCGGGTGTAGCTTTCATGCCTCTTGCGCTAGTCGCTTGTTGAGCGCTACCGTAAGAGGCTTAGTCTGCAAAGTTTAAAGGCCGGGTGCCGTCCACTGGCCATCACCGTCGGCGTCAATATAGATCGGGTTGGAGAAGGCGTAGGGTATAAATAGCGGGTACACCACCTGATAATCAGCTCCCGCATCTCCGTGCACTTCTACCGTGAGTAGCGCATCGTTTAAAAACTCTAGTTCGAACGAAAATTCGCCGGATTCATCTAAGGTTTTGGTCTCTATCGTTTCGCCATTGATCTGTGCACTGATGGTTTTTGCATCCACCCATGCAGCTGAACTAACGGTGCCCGACAGGCGACCCTTAGGCACATGGGCTAGCCCTCCCATTTTCACTCCGGAAAAATCCAGCGTTAACAACGGTCCGGTAGTGCCGTACATGTTTCCTTTTTTGATGGCGCTGGTAAAAGTCGCGATATCGAATGCGGCCAGTGAATCATCCTCTACGGCGACCATATTCCGCGGCATGGCAACTTGGCTGCTACGCGTATGTGAATCACTGTTAGCCGACCCCACTATTCTTATTCCTTGCTTTAAAAATGAAAGCCAATCTAGGCGCATCGCCTCTACGCGGGATACTCGATCGGCTTGGGGGCCATTCATGATTTCAATGACGTCAAAGTCGATATCACGCAAGCCGCTTACCGGGTCGGCTTCGATGAGGGTATTGTTTGGGTAACTGTTTATAGGTAACGCAGGTTGGTAGGGGTGTGCCGCAGGACCCATGTGGTCTAAATAGGCTTGGCTATCTATTTGCTCTTTGAAGTCATCCGGCAGCTCTCCGGATAGTGCGAGCGATCTTCTGGCGTGATTGAGCTGCGACACGATATCCGGGTTGCGCCGCTGCATTTCGTGGATAACCTCTCGCACCCGACGATTTTCTCCGTTGGGGGCTCCTCTGCGAAAAGCTTGTGGGAGCGGTTCCAGCGGGAAGAAATTGGCGTGCCCGATGGTTTTCGGCACTCGGTGGGAGGGCACTTCACTAGTCATTTCGGTGCCGGTTATGGTGATAATCTTTGCGCTTAAATGCAGCTCTTTTACTAATTGGTCAAAGCTGAAGACGGTGTCGTGTTCGCTGGCTACCATGACTTCTCCATGTTCCGCTACGAAGGTGCGCAGTCGCTCTACGGTGGAAAGGGCGTTATCCATGCTCGGTCCTGAGTGAACATGGAAGTCGGCTGCTATGTATCCATCACTCTCAACGGCTCTTATAGGCACGGCAATGTTTAAGGTGGTTTGCTCTCCCGCTTTTGCGCTGACCTTTGATTTTTCTAGGCTGTATTCGATGCCGCGAGTTGCATACACCTGGTAGTCGCCAGGCGCCAAATCAATATACTTTCTGTCACTCTCGATGCCTGCTAAAAACAATGACGATACCGGTCTCGTATTGCGTACACCATCGTCATCGGTTACCGAGAACCCGCTCAGTGAATCTTGAAAGTTAGGTTGCGGCGTCGCTTCCAAGCCTCTAAATATTAGTCGCATGGCTTCACCTGTGGGCAGTAACACCCTCGCAGGATCACCTACATTTAGCAGTCCAAGATCTACGTCAGCGCCGTTTACACTTACATTTTTGACAAGCACTCTGCCGCCAGGGGCGAGTAGGCGTAGACTATATTCGCCATCGGGAACCCGCCCGGAAAATTCCCCTCGCTCATTTGGCTGCATATGGGTGAGGGGGGTGCCGTCAAGGAAGTCCAAGTGGACGACAGCCGTTGCTTCGGTTGCAATACCTGATAGTCGATGGGTGTCGTGGAAAATTTTGTCAGTAATTGAGGCAACATCGCTGCCACGCGACACCAAAATTTCTTCTTCTATATTGATGGTCTCTCCTTCCTCGAGACCCATCAACGCCACTTGCAGCAACTGCAATACTCCAAGTGAGCTACTGTCGCCCAGCATGAAAGGCTCGCTCAGGATAAGAAATGCCGTGGAAGCGTTATCTGCCAATACAAAAAAAGGCAGGTCGATGTCTTCGCCGCCTATCGTTTTGCTAGCTGTTTTCATACGCCAACCATAGGAGATAGGCACAATGGAATCTCTGGGTGAAATCATAATGATAGTGTCAGCGTAGCGTGCCGCTCGGTCGAATGCTGGCAATCCACGCTGCACGAATTCTTCCTGTTGAAATCCGTTAGTGCGTGTTAAGTCCCGACTCGATAGTACAAATACTTCCATCGAGTGATAGTTAAATCCAATGGGGAGGTAGACCGAAAACCCGTTGCTAGCGTTGTCGGCTAGGCGAATTACTTTACTGATGTGGAGTCGGTCGGGCTGGTCTTTGTTAAGCATGTACCTTGTCTCAACAACGATTCCATCGCGCCCACCTAGGGTTAAAATTGACGCGCTATCTTTACCTATCGCTATGTCGATTCGATCAATGTCTACCGGCGTCGCTCGACTGCCTTCTAGTAAGTCTTGTGCGGCAACAAATTGGTCGTCCGGGCGGTCGCAGTAACCCAGGTCGATAAGAACCCCGCCCTTGACGGATAAATCACTCTCGTGGTCTATGTTGGAAATCACCGCGCACAGAGTGCCGTTACTTAGGTACCAGTCACCTATTCCACCGGCGGCATCGGGTCCCTGCTGGACTAGTTGGTGGGCATTGTGAACGGTAATCTGTGCTGCTAAGGCGGCAGAAGTTTGCTCGTTATTGTGAGCGGATAGCTGGGGTCCGAGTAGTAAAGATGCTAAAACTAGACAGATAAAAATAGCGATCGTCGAATCGGTTTTTGCCATGACACTGTTATCTCGGTTTGACAGATATTTCGCAGCATAGACACTGTTAAACGCAAAAGCTAATACGATGTGTTACTTGGCTGCCTATGGCTTAGGTGTTTGGTAACGATCAACAGAGTGTTGGCCATCAACATCGAACGTTGAACCATTAGGTATTGCTATACTCTTACTAGCGTATAAGAGAATTATTAGAGACTGAGCAAGGAGCGCAACAAAGTGCCAAAACGTTTTATCCTACCTACGATCGCGTCATCGGAAATTACACCGCACAGTGTGTATCTAAATCGAAGGAATTTCATGCAGGCCGGTGCTGGCGCAACACTGACCGCCGCTGGCATGGTGGCAACAGGGCTTGCTGTCGCATCGACCCGCGCCGCGCCGCTTGAATACAGCCATGCCCGCGCATCAGATGGACCATTTTATACAGGCGAGAAACTGACGCCGGAAAATGATGTTACCTCATACGGCAATTTTTATGAATTTGGCACCGACAAGGGCGATCCAGCAAAATACGCGCGGGAAATGTCAGTAGACCCCTGGTCCATCGAAATCGAAGGGGAGGTGGCCAAGCCGGGGAAATTACATCTTGAGGATATTATGTCTAGCTTCGACCTCGAAGAGCGCATCTACCGGCTTCGCTGTGTTGAGGCATGGTCCATGGTCGTACCCTGGATCGGTTTTCCCCTAGCAAGTTTATTGTCTCGATTTGAGCCTACCTCGAAGGCGAAGTACGTTGAATTTAAAACCCTCTATAATTCGAAGCAGATGCGTGGCACCCGTTCATTCACCAGTATCATAGATTGGCCTTATCGCGAAGGTTTGCGTATGGATGAAGCGATGAATCCTTTGACTCTCATGTCGGTGGGTCTTTACGGCAAAACCCTTCCCAATCAAAATGGTGCGCCGATTCGTCTGGTGGTCCCGTGGAAGTACGGTTTTAAGAGTATTAAATCTGTTGTAAAAATCAGATTGACCGAGCGAAAGCCCGCTACCTCATGGGAGGCTTTGGCGCCCAGAGAGTACGGTTTCTATGCCAATGTTAATCCACAGGTTGATCACCCTCGATGGAGTCAGGCACATGAACGCCGACTGCCGTCCACTTTATTTCGCCCCAATCGAATTGCCACGGAAATGTTTAATGGTTATGGCAAGCAGGTGGCGCAGCTGTATTCCGGTATGGATCTGAGTAAGCACTACTAGGCATGACGATTACTGTAAGAGTCGTCGTATTTCTTTTATGCCTGACGCCCTTTGGCTATTTGGTTTTTGTGCTGGGCAGCGGGGGAGGGGGGCCGGACCCGGCGGAGCTCATTATGCACATCACCGGTGAGTGGGGGGCCCGTTGTCTGCTTCTCAGTCTGTTAATTTCTCCCTTGCGCCAGTGGACTGGCTGGCCGATTGTGGTCAAGTTGCGACGAATGCTGGGCCTGTATGCTTTTTTTTACGCCAGCGTACATCTCGCCAGTTTCGCTAACTTCTATGTCGGTTGGACTTTGCCCATTCTTATCGAAGAATTACTGGAGCGACCCTATATTACATTCGGCTTCGCGGCCTGGCTTACTATGCTGCCGCTTGCCCTAACCTCCAATACTGCAATGCAACGACGGTTGCGTAAAAACTGGAAACGCCTGCATCGACTAGTCTACCCAGTGGCACTGTTTGTCTGCGTGCATATAGTGTGGCAGGTGAGGTCGGATGTAGGGGAGGCGCTGGTGTATTTTTTGCTATTTGCATGGCTGCTCATTTGGCGATTTCTTCGCCACCGTAAAACCACTTAGCTGTTTGTTTTTTAGGCGGTTTTTACCTTGTTGGAATTAATTGTTAATTATTTTTCGAAAGCCCTTGCGGGCGAGCAAGGCATCCGTATAATGCGCTCCTCAGTCAGGGCACAGCCCTACTGTTTCTCGCGCCCGAGCGGTGCTGAGAGTTGTTTAACAAGTAGATGAAGACAGATGTGTGGGCACTTGTTGGAGTAGTTGTCACAACTATTCAGACACAACAAGTGTTCA
>Ga0308021_10000245_pt1 | contig 25856 bp, 24 predicted proteins | sample Neamet351_FD_201296 | JGI IMG/M metagenome (GOLD analysis project Ga0308021, IMG submission 201296) | Marine microbial communities from water near the shore, Antarctic Ocean - #351 | ecosystem: Environmental > Aquatic > Marine > Unclassified | place: Southern Ocean | collected 2014-10-02
TTATGCAACGTGTTCACACCGAGCTAATCGCGCTGGCCGGGGAGAAGAACCCTTTGGAGGCCGTTGCAGATCGCATGTCCAGTGAGGCTCGAGTAATCTGTTTTGACGAGTTTTTTGTCACAGACATTGCCGATGCAATGATTTTGGGTGGGTTGATGGAGGCTCTGTTTGAGCGTGGAGTAACTTTGGTCGCAACCAGCAATATTATACCGGAAAAGCTGTACGACAATGGCCTGCAGCGTCAGCGATTCCTGCCCGCCATCGCCTTGATTGAGAAGTATACTCTGGTTGTAAATCTCGATACTGACGTCGATTACAGGCTGCGTACTCTGCAACAAGCCGAGTTGTACCACTTTCCCCTTGATGCGGGTGCGGACATAAGCTTGCGCGCTTGTTTTGACCGGTTGGCGCCAGAGCAGGGTAAAAATTGGGAGAGAATCCAGATCAATGACCGGTACTTGTCGTCACGCTGTGTTGCTGAGGGTGTTATCTGGTTTGATTTTGCCGAACTCTGCGATGGACCGCGCTCGCAGAACGATTACATTGAGATTGCGCGCATTTACCATGCGGTATTGATTTCCGGAGTTCCTGCTCTGGGTGCCAATACGGATGATCAGGCGCGGCGATTTATTAGCTTGGTAGATGAGTTCTACGACCGTAGTGTAAAATTAGTGCTAGCGGCCGAAAGTCCTCTGCTTGACCTGTACTCTGGAGGGCGCCTTGGGTTCGAATTTAAGCGTACACTGTCTCGATTACAGGAGATGCAATCTCTCGAGTATTTGGCTCGAGAGCATAAGCCCTGATTGTGGTAAAATTACCGATTGGGGCGATATCGTTAAGTTGTGGGTCTCCTTAAATTTTTACTTGAAATACGGCGCTCTATTGATTAGTATTCGCGCTCTCGAAATTGGAGCCTTTCAAGAGGCGGATATTGATGAAAACTTTCAGTGCTAGAGCAGAAAATGTGAACCACGATTGGTTCGTGGTAGACGCAAATGATAAGACATTAGGGCGTTTGGCCAGCGAAATCGCACACCGTTTGCGCGGTAAGCATAAAGCGGAATACACCCCCCATGTTGATACCGGCGATTATATCGTTGTCATCAATGCCGAGAAGGTGCGTGTTACTGGGGCCAAGACAACTGATAAGCTGTATCGCCACCACACGGGCTATCCGGGTGGGCTTAAGTCAATTTCTTTTGAGAAACTGATCGACAAGGCGCCAGAGCGCGTATTGCAAACTGCTGTGCGAGGCATGATGCCTCATAATCCTCTGGGTCGCGCAATGCTTAAGAAATTGAAAGTGTACGCTGGTGGCGAGCATCCGCATACTGCCCAGCAGCCCCAAGTACTGAACGTTTAACGGATATTATTTATGTCAGCTACCCAATATTACGGAACAGGTCGTCGCAAGACTTCCACCGCTCGTGTCTTTCTCAAGAACGGCGGAGGCAATATCACAGTTAATCAGCGTCCGGTAGACCAGTATTTTGGTCGCGAAGTCGCTAGGATGATTGTGCGTCAGCCTCTTGAGCTTGTTGAATTGAACGACAAGTTCGACATCAACGTTACCGTTGCAGGTGGCGGAAGCTTTGGTCAGGCCGGTGCCATACGTCACGGTATTACCAGAGCCCTGATGCAGTATGATGAATCACTACGTGGAACATTACGCAAGGCGGGATATGTCACTCGTGACGCGCGTGAAGTCGAGCGAAAAAAGGTTGGTCTGCGCAAGGCGCGCAAGAAGCCACAATTTTCCAAGCGTTAATTCGGTTCTAGAGGCGGGTGACAGAATTCAATATTCAGTATGTCCCGTCTCAATAATTAAAACGTTCGGATTTGCTTGCAGACCGAACGTTTTTTTTGCCTTCGAATTGATACAGCACTCATAATGGTGGTGTTATCTGTTCTCACATAGCGTTTACCTTGTGTCAGTGCGGTAAACTTACTACCATTCACAGCGTTTTATAACAGCTGAAATTACAAAAGTTGTTTGAGCACAGGAAATATCCGTAATTGGGGGGAAGCATGAGTAGCGATGGCGTAAACACCGGCAGGAGACGTTTTCTGGTTGTGGCCACCAGTGCGGTGGGCGCCGCGGGTGCCGTGGGAATTGCAGTACCATTTGTAGGTTCCTGGAACCCTTCCGCCAGAGCGAAAGCAGCGGGGGCCCCCGTGAAAGCGGATATCGGTAAACTTGAACCTGGCCAGATGGTTGTAGTCGCTTGGCGTGGTAAGCCGGTCTATGTGGTCAACCGCACCGAAGAAATGCTCGCTAATTTACCCAAGCTCACGGATGAGTTGAAAGACCCCTACTCCCAAGTTGCTATTCAACCCGATTATATAGAAGGCATTAGCCGTTCAATTCGCCCCGAATTATTGGTAATTGTTGGCCTGTGCACCCATTTGGGCTGCGCGCCGAAATTTCGTCCGGAAGTGGGCGTTGCTGACCTTGGAGGCGATCAGTGGTTGGGCGGTTTCTTTTGTCCCTGTCACGGCTCAAAATTTGATCTGTCTGGGCGGGTGTTCAGCGGAGTTCCAGCCTCAACAAATTTGGAAGTTCCTCCCTATTCCTTTGAGGGAGAGAATGTCCTGGTAATTGGCGTAGACACGGAGGCTGGATAATGAGCAATATGCTTGTTGGATTACGTGATTGGGTTGATGCGCGTCTGCCTATTGTTCGCGCCTGGGATACCCACATGGGTAAGTACTATGCCCCCAAAAACTTCAACTTCTGGTACTTCTTTGGCGTGTTGTCTCTGCTAGTGCTGGTTAACCAGCTGCTGACTGGCGTGTGGCTTACCATGAGTTTCAACCCCAGTGCGGAAGGGGCGTTTGCCTCCGTCGAGTACATTATGCGGGACGTGGATTACGGCTGGATTATTCGCTACATGCATTCCACCGGTGCCTCTGCATTTTTTATCGTGGTGTACCTGCATATGTTCCGTGCCCTGTTATACGGTTCTTACAAGAAGCCCCGTGAGCTGATCTGGATATTCGGCATGCTTATCTTCGTAGTCCTCATGGCTGAGGCCTTCGTGGGCTACGTACTACCTTGGGGGCAGATGTCCTATTGGGGCGCTCAGGTAATTATTTCTCTGTTTGGTGCCATTCCCGTCGTGGGAGATGACCTGGTTACCTGGATCCGAGGTGATTACCTCCTCTCCGGAATCACACTGAACCGGTTCTTCGCCCTTCACGTGGTGGCGTTGCCTATTGTTTTACTCGCTCTGGTTGTATTGCACCTGTTGGCCTTGCACGAAGTAGGCTCCAACAACCCGGACGGCGTAGACATCAAAAAGCACAAAGATGAGAATGGCGTCCCACTTGATGGGATCGCTTTTCATCCTTATTACACCGTGCATGACCTTCAGGCCATTGGCGTATTCTTGTTCGTTTTTTGTTTTGTGATCTTTTTCATGCCGGAGATGGGAGGCTATTTTCTCGAGTTCCCAAACTTTGAGCAGGCGAATTCACTAAAAACGCCGGCACACATCGCGCCTACCTGGTACTTCACGCCGTTCTATTCTGTGCTGCGGGCGGTGCCGGACAAGTTTTGGGGTTTTGTAGCCTTTGCCGCATCGGTGGCTATCCCATTCATGCTGCCCTGGTTAGATCGCAGCCCGGTTAACTCCTGGCGTTATCGGGGTTGGATGACCAAGGTCGCTTTGGTTCTGTTTGTATCCTCATTTATGATTCTTGGTGTCCTGGGTGTCAAATCACCCACTCCGTCCAGAACTTTTCTGGCACAGATTTGCGCCATTATTTACTTTGGTTTCTTTCTGTTTATGCCGATCTGGACTAGTTTGGATAAAACCAAACCGGTGCCTGAGCGCGTTACCACCGATGGCGGTATTGGTTTTTGGGGAAGTATGGGTGGTCTAGTTTTAATTGGCATTCTAACCTACATGCCTCTCGAGGCTGTGGGCTCTGAGTCGCAGTTTCACTGTGGCACCATTGAATGCGATGAAATTGTAGTTAACCCGAATGACATGGCTTCACTGCAACACGGAGCCAAGCTGTACATGAACTACTGTTATGGCTGTCATTCTCTGAAATATTCCCGCTATAACCGAATAGCTGACGATTTGGGGATTCCCGAAGACCTGATGCAAGCCAACCTGATGTTTGATCCCTCGGAAAAGTCCGGTGCTCTGATGGATAATGCAATGGACGATGCTCTGGCTAAAGTTTGGTTTGGTGCTGCGCCACCCGATTTAACTCTGGTCAGTCGAGCCCGTAAACCGGAGTGGTTATATACCTACCTACGAAATTTCTACAAAGATGACAGTCGCCCGTACGGCGTCAATAATCGAGTTTTCAAGGACGTGGGTATGCCTCATATGCTGATCGAATTACAGGGTATGCAGGAGTGTGCTATGGCCCCGGTTAAGGCACATAACGGTGGTGTGAAGCGAGACCCTCTCACTGGCGAAGATTTGCTGGAGGATCCCTGTGGTAAATTCATCATCACCGAACCAGGCCTGATGACGGCAGATGAATATGATGCGGCGATGTATGATTTGGTCAACTTTCTCGCCTATACGGCTGAACCTATTGTAGCAGAAAGGCAACGTATCGGTGTCTACGTGCTACTGTTTGTGGCGCTGTTCTTTATTTTCGCGTGGTTGTTGAACCGTGAGTACTGGAAAGACGTAGAACACTGATCAATAGTTAAAACTAATGACAGTACGCACTCAGCGTACTGTATTTGATACTTTGAAGTGGCTGATTTATATCCCGTGTGGCGATTTTTCAAAACCGGGCTAATCAGCTAACTTTAGCACTAACCGAGGAATTCTCATGGGTGTTGTGGCAAAACGGTCTTCAATGACCTTCTATTCTGATAATAACAGTCACTATAGTCACCGCGTGCGTATCGTTCTCGCGGAAAAAGGCGTGACCGTCGAGCTAGTGGAAGCTGATCCAGCCCACCCCTCTGCGGAACTGTCCGAAGTGAACCCCTATAACTCACTGCCGACTCTGGTCGATCGCGACCTGGTGTTATATGAATCAAAAGTGATGATGGAATACCTCGATGAGCGCTTTCCCCATCCACCCCTGTTGCCTGTATACCCGGTTGCACGTGCCGAAAACCGACTAATCATTCACCGCATTGAAAAAGACTGGTGTGGCTTGGTGGACTCTATATTGAATTCACGTAGTGAAAACGTTATACGAAAGAGCACCAAGGAACTGCAGGAAAGTATAGTGGGTATTTCACCCATTTTTGCCGAACATCCATTCTTTATGAGTGATGAATTTACCCTGGTCGACTGTTGTATTGCACCTATTTTGTGGCGTTTGCCGTCCCTGGGTATCGATATTCGGCCTAACAAACAGTCCAAGCCATTACTGGATTATATGGACAGTTTGTTTGAGCGAGAGTCCTTCCAGGAAAGTTTGTCAGAAGAGGAACGCGAGATGCGCCTGTAACAAGGAGCAATTGCCTGTGACTCCCAGCCGTCCCTACATTATGCGCGCTCTCTATGAATGGATCATAGAGAATGACTGCACCCCGTACCTGCTGGTTGATGCGGGTATAAGCGATGTTATGGTGCCACAGCAATATGTGAAGGATGGACAGATAGTACTCAACATCTCCCCCGGCGCGGTAATGAGCCTGAATATTTCCAACGATACAGTCACCTTCAGTGGCCGCTTTGGTGGCGTTGCCTTCGATGTTTTTGTTCCGGTAGGTGCTGTAATGGGCATTTATGCCAGAGAAAACGGCCAGGGAATGGTGTTTGACGCGGAGGAAGTATCAGACGACACGCCGCCGGAAGATTCACCGTCACCGAAGCCCGAGAAACGGCCTGCTCTCAAGATTGTGAGATAGGCCCGCGCAAAGTCCTTTTGCAAATTTAGTCAATTAGCTCTATCAGACTGACCACACGCTGTGCGCCGGAAATTTTCGAAGCTGATTGTACAATTCTTTTTTCTTCAGTTTGGCTCGCCAGCCCCATTAGAAAGACGGTGCCATTTTCAGTGACCACCTTTACTCGCCCCCCCTCTATTTTAGAAGACCCTAACAGCCAGGACTTAACTTTTGTGGTTATCCAGGTGTCACTTGTGCGACTGATCGCCGAACTGGGCGCTGAAATATCTAATTCATTGTAGATCCTGCGCACGTCCCTGATTTTACGAACGACCTCAGTCGCGGTAGCCTTCAGAGCTTCAGTTTGCACCTGTCCGGCGATCAGTACATAGCCGTTGTAGGAAACTACGATAATATGGGCGTCCCCGAAGGCCTCATCTACGGCGTGTATATTGACTACTGCCTTGGTTTCAATGTTTTCGTCGTCTAGCTTTTGGCCCATCGTTCGCTTGCCGGGGGTCTCCTTAATAGATTCTGACTGCATGGTCGCCATAAAGCTACCACAGCCACTGAGTACCACGAAGAGAGCTGATATTAGTAGTGAAGATAGTAATTTTTTCATTGGTTAATTTTCTCGTGTATAGCTGTCAAACAGCGAGCGGTCGATCAGTTCGCATAGGCTGTTCAGTAGCATGGTTTGTATTTCGACAACGATTGGGCGCCTGGGAGCTGTTACCCGCACTTCGATGTCCTCGGATGTGATGAGCGTAGCTAGCTCTGTATCGCTATTATTCGACAGCGCGATAACCGTCATATTTCGCTCGTGGGCGGCCTGTACGGCTCGGATCAAGCTATTATGTCCAGCTCCGCTGGATATGCACAGTAGAATATCGCCATCCTGCCCAATAGCGCGCACCTGGCGTGAATACAGTTCGTTTAAGCCACTACTCACACCAATGGCCGTCAGGTTTGCAGCGTCGCTGCTGAGGGATAGCGCAGGGAGAGCGGGGCGCTCGTGTTCGAGTCGGCTAATTAAAGTGCTGGTAAATAATTGTGACAGAGCCGCGTCTGGACCATTTCCGCAGCTGATGATTTTGCAGTCATTGAGGAGTGCTGCAGTAATCATTTTTGTGCTGCGCTCAAGCGGCTCGGCCACCTCGTCGACGCACAGCGTTATTCTCTCAATACTTGCTTGAAAGTTTTGCGCGATAATTTGGTAGAAATCCATTTTGTTACACCAGTTCGTTAATCACCAGAGTGGGTCATGCTGTAAATGCTGACCGAATCCAGCGGTGTGTGTCATTGTGGCTTGATTGTCGAGTTTCAAAAGCAATGACGTCAAATCTACATGGTAAATGTGCCAGCTGCTTGTTTCTCTGGCAAAAAATTTGGGCGGTCCTGAGGATTTTAAGTTGTTTTCGCCTATCTACGGAAGCGGCAGCAGAAAGAAAGTGGGGGTTGCTTCTTGCCCGAACTTCAATAAATACCAGATAGCCCCCATCTAATGCGATGATATCGATTTCACCCGTTTTAGCAAAATAATTTCGTGACAGAATGCGCATGCCCTTTGCACTGACTATTTCCGCCGCCTCGTTCTCGTATCGATCTCCCGCTATTTTCATAAAAGCACTTCCATGTGCGATTGAATTATTCAATTGTAGACTATTGAGCAGTGACATTACTTCCATCAAATGTAGCGGATTGTAATTGTCGCTTTATATGCAGTGCAGGGGTCAGGCTGAGGATGCCCGTATTTCCTCGAATAAGCATATCTTCCCCGGCACGCAACTGAGCAAATCGTGTTTGTAGTAAAAATGCATCGGCTCCCAATGCGTTGAGACGTGCATAGGCAGGATTTTCTGAGCCATCGGCTGCGATGGTCGCTCGTAGAGGTAGATTTTTATTCAGTAACCAGGGGGTTTCCACTAGACGGATGCCATTTAGGTCTTTGTCGCGAGGATCTGGTGTACCCCTGTATATATTGGATGTGGCGTATACCGGCAGGTCTGCTGCGTAATGATAGGCCAGCAATGGCTTGAGTGACCTTGCCTCGACAGCATTTTTGCTCAACAAAAAGACCACATCAACATCTTGTCGGCGTCTCGCTGTAGATTCTAGTTTTGTCTCTAGTATATTGCCGATGTTATTGGCTCGTTGTTCGCTGGCGGACAAATTGAGCGCCGAACTTATGCTGCTAGAATAGCTCTCCCGGTTACTATAAGTTGCTGTTGAGGACACAACGCCGCCAAGCTTTTGCCATTGTTTACCCAGAGCTGCATTCATTTTGCTACCCCACATACCTGCTGGGTGAATAACAAGCGCTCTGCGTGCACCGCGCCCAAAAGCGAGTTTGGCAATTTGCTCCGCTTCGTCTTCGGGGGCCAATGCCAGCTGGACGAACGCGGCTTCTCCGGTGGGTAAAGAGCGCTCGATGCGGTTTAGCGCCAGTACGGGAACTGCCCTACTGGGTAAGTTGCCTAGCTCTTCTACCGCATGCTTGCTAAGCGGCCCAATGATAAGTTCTACGCCGTTTCCAACCGCACTGTTATAGGCCTGGGTGACGGAATCGAAATCCAGTATGTTGATTACTTCAATGTTTGCGCCGAAGCCATCTCGTGCGCGCGCAGCGTAATAATTGGCCAGATAACCCTCCCGTACAGCTTGTGCTGCAGGAGAAAGAGGGCCGCTTAGCGGAAGAAGAAGTGCCACCTTCTTTGGCGTGGATCCTGCGGACAACAAAAAGCCCATCCCCCCGGGAAGTTCTTCAGCGCCAGGGTGGTCGGGGTTGTTGTCGCGCCACAGCGCGAGGGCTTGCTGTTGATCCACACTGCTGCTCTGGTGGGTGGCTAGCTCGGATAGTTCTAACCAGCCCTGCCAGTGGGGTGTAATATTCTCGTTTGTGATCCGCTGCGGCGGTGAGCCATGAAACTGTTGTAGGTCTCTCCAGATGTATCTTTTTAGAGACTTCGCCCTTGGGCCCTGGGGTGTAATTTGCAGCAATTGGTCGCCCACCCGTGCGCTGTCGAGGTGGCGGCCCGCAAGACTGTACATGTAGCGTTGAAAACTTAGGACTTTATAACGCATTGCTGGCTGGTTTGTGGTTTCTGTCAGAGCTTGCAAGATGTTTTGTGCCTCGGCCTGCCTGCCTCGCACGTAGAGAATACGAGCCTGAATATAATCAATGTACTCCTGGTCCGTGGGCGTAATTTCCTCAGCAGGAATGGTCGCGAGAATGGCTTCGGCTGCCATCCAATTAAACTCGAACAGCGACTGTTCAGCGCGATTAAACTCACTGTCAAATTCGCTGGGGGGCAGGTTTAGGGAATACTCGGGCGGGGTGGTCAACTGCTGGGCTTGGGTGGTTGGTGTCTTGAGTTCCTGTTTGCGCTCGCCCACAGTACTGCAGGCATTCATGAGCAAGATAGAGGCGAGCATCGCGACTAGATTTATATAATTAGGCCGTTTTGACTCTGTGAGGTGGTTCGCTGGAAAGTGTCTCATGCTATTCTTTCGTATTGGCTTATAACTGATAACCACAAGGGGATTGTGTGGAACCCGGACTCTATGTTGTTGCTACACCGATTGGAAACTTTAGTGACATATCCCATCGCGCGTTGGAGGTCCTCAACGGTGTTAGTCTGATTGCAGCTGAGGATACCAGACACAGCCAGCGACTTCTTCAGCATTTTTCAATAAACACGCCTGCTGTGGCTTACCATGATCACAGCGATGGCCGTGCTGTAGCTAAAATTATCCAATGCCTGCAACAGGGGGGCGCCGTGGCCCTGGTCTCGGATGCGGGTACTCCTCTTATTTCTGACCCGGGATACCGCCTAGTCCGAGCTGTGCAGGAGCAGGGTTATGTTGTTTGTCCTGTTCCAGGGGCCTGCGCCGCTATCGCAGCTTTGAGTGTGTCAGGCTTAGCCACAGACAGATTTTTGTTCGAGGGATTTCTTCCAGCTAAAGCAGGTACGCGGGAGAATCGACTAAAGGCACTGGTTAGCGAGCCCGCCACGATAATTTTCTACGAAGCACCGCATCGCATTGAAGCCTGCCTTGAAGCTATGCACTCGGTGTTCGGCGCACAGCGTGAGGCGGTTCTGGCCAGAGAAATCACTAAAACATTTGAAACCATTCGCAGAGGTAGTATCGCGGAGCTTCTAGATTTTGTGGCATCTGATCACAATCAGCAAAGAGGAGAAATCGTACTTTTAGTTGAGGGAAATCGGAGGCAGGAAAATGAACTGGATGACGCCACCTGCGCTCTTCTGCAGCGTTTGTCTACAGAGCTTCCCGCCAAACGAGCCGCAGCAGTTGTTGCCGACCTGACCGGGCTTAGGAAAAAATTTTTGTACCAGTATTTACTGGATATAAAGGAAGACTGAGGTTACGCTGTGCGTGGAGTTGGTCAGGCGATCGCTGTGTGGTGTAAATCACGCGGAGGAAAGTCCGGGCTCCAAAGGGCAGAGTGCCAGGTAACTCCTGGGGGGCGAGAGCCTACGGAAAGTGCAACAGAAAGTGAACCGCCAGAACGCTTCGGCGAATTGGTAAGGGTGAAAAGGTGCGGTAAGAGCGCACCGCGCGGCTGGTAACAGGCGTGGCGATGGTAAACCCCACTCGGAGCAAGACCAAATAGGAATCCTGAGCTGCGGCCCGCAGTGGGTTCGGGTAGGTCGCTACAGGCTGGCGGCGACGCCGGTCGCAGATGAATGATCGTCCACGACAGAACCCGGCTTATCGACCAACTCCATTTTTTATTCCTTTTTATACTAAAAATGCCCAGTTTAAATGTGAAAACAGACTGAGACTTAATGTAATCCTTTAGGTTATGAGGTTACTTCTTTGTTTTGGATGATTATTTGTACTTTTTCACTACAATAAAGCTGCTCGACAGACTCAATTTCCGTCCTAATTAACTGAAATTAAAACGTTTTTTCCAAACACTGCCTTGACAGCTTCTCACTTTCGCACCTATAGTGGCGAAAAGTGGAGTGAAGTGGATATTTTTGGAGTTTATAGTCACTGAGTGGGGGTAGTTGGGATGTTTCGGGGTGTACAGCACATCAATATGGATGCGAAGGGACGGTTGGCTATGCCAGCACGTCAGCGCGAGCCATTATTGCTTGAGTGCAGTGGTCAAATCGTTGTGACTATCGATACCCAATCGGCGTGCCTGGTTATTTACCCCTTGCCTGAGTGGGAGCGTATTGAAAAAGAAGTTCAATCGCTGCCGTCCCTAAAGCCAGCGGTGAAACGCTTCCAACGCCTTCTGTTGGGCTATGCCACAGACCTGGAGCTTGACGGTAGTGGTCGCATGCTGCTTCCCGTACCGCTACGAGAGCATGCACAGCTGAGCAAGAAAGTGGTGTTGGTTGGGCAGGGTAACAAGTTGGAATTGTGGTCGGAGGCCCTGTGGCTGGCCGAGCGAGAACGGGCTCTTTTGGAATCTGGCCCCGAGGCAGATTTACCAGAAGAATTAACGTTACTAACTCTGTAGGTGGTCGGAATGCACCAGGCAGTTTTGTTACAAGAGGCGGTTGAGGCTCTGGTGACCACTACGAGCGGATTTTATGTCGATGGAACCTTTGGTCGGGGTGGCCACAGCCGGGCCGTCCTCAGCCTTCTTGATAGTGATGGTCAGTTATTGGCCGTAGACAAGGATCCTGCCGCCTGCGCCGTAGCGCAACAACTAACCTTGAGCGAGTCTCGCTTCAAGTTTTATCACGGGTCCTTCACTGCGCTTCCGGATCAACTGCGTGGAATGGGGGTCGGCCCAGTTGATGGCATTTTATTGGATCTTGGTGTTTCAAGCCCGCAATTGGACGACAGCGAGCGAGGGTTCAGTTTTATGAATGACGGCCCGCTGGATATGCGAATGGACACAACTACGGGCCAAACTGCGGCCCAGTGGCTGTCCTGCGTGGCCGAGGCAGATCTTGCTAGGGTGCTAAGAGAGTATGGCGAGGAGCGCTTCTCGCGTCGTATCGCTGCTGCAATTGTAAGTGCAAGGCAGGAGCAAGCCATTACCACAACTGCAGTGTTGGCGAAAATTGTCACTGAGGCAAATCCGAAATGGGAGAAGCATAAGCATCCCGCCACTCGCTCCTTTCAGGCGATTCGAATTTATATCAATCGTGAGTTGGAAGACCTGAAAGAGCTGTTGGCGGCGGCTATAGATTTACTTTGTGTTGGCGGTCGGCTGGTTGTCATCAGCTTCCACTCTCTTGAGGACCGGCTAGTAAAGCGCTTTATGCGTGATATGTCCCGTGGCGAGAAAGTTCCCATGGGAGTCCCAATAAGAGATTCAGAGCTTAATCGGCGTATGAGAGTCGTTGGAAAAGCCGTTAAAGCGAGTATGGAAGAGGTCTCAGAAAACGTTCGATCTAGAAGCGCTGTGCTGCGTGTAGCAGAAAAAATATGTTGATCAATACTCTGGTGATGCAAAGTGAGTAAGGCGAAAGTGAAGCATACTGCTGTAGGTGGCCAGTCGCACAACGATACGCGACTGGTGTGGATGAATGGCGCAACCATGTGCCTGATTGTGGTTTGCTCATTTGGCGTTATCCAGACATCCCATGCCTGCCGTCAGTTGTACGCGCAGCTGCAGATCCTCGAAGCTTCCCGCTGGTATATGGAAGAAGACTATGGCCGCCTCTTACTGGAGCAAAGTACCTGGGCATCTTACCCCCGTATTGAACAGGTCGCCGAGCACGATCTTAGAATGCATCCACCGGCAATTACTGACTTGAAGGTATTCGTCGAGTGAGGAAGAAGGTGAGCAAGCCTGTGGCGCCCTGGCGCTTCTATGTCGTTATGTTTGTGCTGTGCTCCGCGCTCACTTTGTTGGTAGGAAGAATACTTTCGCTACAGGTCTTGGATGGCGATCGTGGTTATGAGTTTTTGCAGGGGCAAGGTGAGATGCGCTCTGTGCGCACAGTCGAAATTCCAGCCTATAGAGGAATGATTTCAGATCGCCACGGTGAGCCACTTGCGGTGAGTACGCCGGTTGTCTCTATCTGGGCGAACCCGAAGGTGTTGAAGCTCTCGGACAGGCTTCCAGAGTTAGCGCAAGCTTTGGGCATGCCCTTGAAAAAATTGACTGAAAAATTGGTTCATTACAAAAACAAGCAATTCATGTACCTGTCGCGCCATCAAGTACCTGCGGATGCCCGAGTAGTGCTGAAAAAGCACATTAAGGGCGTTTACGGGGAGAGGGAATACCGACGATTTTACCCTGCAGGAGAAGTTGCCGCGCAGCTGGTGGGGTTTACCAACCTGGACGATGAGGGCATTGGTGGCTTGGAGCTTTCTTATAATGACTGGCTGACAGGCAAGTCGGGGAAGAAGAAAATTATCAAGGATCTTCACGGTGACGTGGTGCGGGATATCGGGGTTCTGGAGGAGGCCAGACCAGGCCAAGGCCTTACTCTAAGTATCGATTTGCGCCTGCAATATTTGCAGCAGCGCGAACTTAAAAAAGCGGTAGCACGCAATAATGCGACTTCGGGTTCTATTGTTACTCTGGATGCGAAGACGGGTGAAGTTTTGGCCATGGTGAACTACCCGCTCTACAACCCCAACAACCGCAAGAACATGCAGCCAGAAGATATGCGCAATCGCGCAATGACCGATGTTTATGAGCCGGGTTCAACGATTAAGGCGCTCACCTTGGTCGCAGCGCTGGAAAGCGGTAAATATACAACTAAAACACTAGTTGATACGACACCCGGTACGATTCGGGTAGGCAGTAAACTGTTGCGTGATCCGCGTAATTACGGTGAAATTAGCGTTTCCCGAATTGTAGAAAAATCTAGCCAAGTTGGCATCACAAAAATTGCACAAGATATCGGCTATGAGCCGATCTGGAATGTCTTCAGTCGCTTCGGTATTGGTCGCTCTCCTACAACCGGTTTTCCTGGAGAGAGCTCGGGCCTGCTGCCTACTAGACCCAAATGGCACGCGATAGAAAAAGTTACCCTAGCTTTTGGATACGGATTAACGGCATCGCCGCTGCAGCTGGCACATGCTTTTAGTGTGTTTGCCAATAAAGGTGTGCAGCAACCTATCTCGCTGCTCGCATTGGACGGCGAGCAGCCTCCGGGTAACCCCGTAATTGCACCTGAGTTGGCGCTTGAAGTTCTCGAAGTGCTGCACTCCGTGACGGGGATCAATGGCACGGCCCAAAAAGCGCGTATTCCCGGTTACGCCGTAGGCGGAAAAACAGGCACCGTCCATAAGGTTACTGACGGCGGATATGCTGCAGATAAATATGTTGCCCTGTTTGTCGGTATTGCTCCTATTAAAAATCCTCGAATTGTCACCGTAGTTGTCATCAATGAGCCAAAAGGTGAGGCTCATGGTGGCGGTTCAGTTGCTGCGCCAGTATTCGCAAGTGTAGTGGAAGGCGCCCTGCGCTTACTCAACGTTCCTCCTAGCAAAACCGGGACTGTGTTTGCCTCGGGTTCCTACGCAGAGAAAGGAGGGCCTGCCTAGTGATTGCTAATACGAAGGCCAGACCTAATATGCCTCTCGCGGACCTGCTGTGTCCCAGTGGTGTGCGAGCTGCTGAGGCGTTAGGGGCGGGAGAACTTTTGGTGAGCGGTATTGCGCTTGATAGCAGACTGGTTCGTCCAGGGGATTTGTTTGTCGCTGTTCCCGGTGAGCAGCACGACGGACGAAAATTTATCGGGCAGGCAATTGCGAACGGAGCCGTTGCAGTTGTCGCTGAGCCCTCTGTGGCTGCCTACGTAGACGATGTCTCTGTGCCGGTGCTGGAACAGGTGGAGTTGTCTCAGGATGTGGGTGTTCTGGCGGCCAAGTTTTATGGTGATCCCAGCCGTTCTTTACATATAGTAGGGATTACCGGTACCAACGGAAAAACCACAACCAGTTGGCTTGCCGCTCAGCTCGCAAGAGCAGCGGGTGCTCGCTGCGGCGTCATTGGCACTTTGGGCGCTACGATAAACAATAAAATAGTCAAAGTAAGCAATACAACACCCGATGCCATTTCATTGCAGAGCCAGATGGCTAGCTGGAAAGAAGAGGGTGTAACCGCGGTCTGTATGGAAGTGTCATCTCATGCCCTGGTGCAAGGGCGTGTCAAGGGTGTGAGTTTTGAAACTGCTGTGTTTACCAATCTCTCTCATGACCACCTAGATTATCATGGCTCCATGGCTGAGTATGGGCGCGCTAAGCTACAGTTGTTTTTGACCGAGGGTCTGACGCACGCGATTGTAAATCTGGACGACAGCTACAGCGCGCAGTTGCTTGGTGCTTTGAGAAAGGGTGTCTCCATCACCACCTATTCTGCCAAGGGTAATCGCGCCGCCGATGTTGTGATTTCGGATGCTTTGTATCACTCCAGCGGAGTGTCGGCCTATATTGACAGCCCATGGGGAAGCGGCGAAATTCGAAGCCCCTTGATAGGTGATTTCAATCTTGCCAACCTCGCTGCCGCGCTGTGTGCAGTCGCAGTCATGGGTAGTGATTTTAAAAAATTACTAGATGTCGTGGCGGATCTGAAAACGGTACCCGGGCGAATGCAATTAATTCCAAATACATTGGATGTGCAGGTAGTCGTAGATTACGCCCACACTCCGGATGCCTTAGAGCAGGTTATACGAGCACTCAAAGCGCATATTTCGGGCCGTCTAGTAACGGTTTTCGGCTGTGGTGGCGATCGCGATAACACTAAGCGCGCCCTCATGGGCAGAGTCGCCTGCGAGTTGTCTGACAGCTGTATTGTTACCAGTGACAATCCGCGTAGCGAAGATCCTGAGGCGATTTTACGAGACATTGAATCTGGTTGCTTGGGTAGCTATCGACTGCAGGTAGATCGTGCACAAGCCATCGCCAGTGCTGTGGCGATGGCTAAGCCCGGGGATTGCGTTTTAATAGCGGGCAAGGGCCATGAAGACTATCAGGTAATTGGTGCGCAACGTCTTCACTTCAGTGATGAAGAGCAGGCACTTGCCGCTCTGGCTCGCAGGAATGCCTTATGATGCGTGCATGGACTCTGTCCGAGTTGCAAGCTCCATTGGATGCGCAGCTTTTAGGTGTCGATGCCACTGTTGTTGGCGTATCGACTGATAGTCGTTCTATTGCAGCCGGAGAATTGTTTGTTGCCCTGCAAGGGGAAAATTTTGACGGTCATAAATATCTCGAAGGTGTAAGGCAGGCAGGGGCTGCCGGTGTCCTGGTGAGCGTTAATTGCGCATCTACTTTGCCACAGTTGAAAGTCCACGATACGCAGCGAGCCCTGGGTTTACTCGGTGCTTATAACCGCGAAGATTTTAGTGGCAAGTTAGTGGCCATTACAGGTAGTGGCGGAAAAACGACTGCCAAGAATTTAGTGGCCGCAGTGCTAGCGAAGAAGGGCTGTACGCTGGCTACTCAAGGTAATTTTAACAATGAAATTGGTGTTCCTCTCACACTCTTAAAATTGGCCCCCGAGCATCAATTCGCGGTGGTGGAAATGGGAGCGGCGCGTGCGGGGGATATTGAGTGGCTAGTGACTTTGGGGCGACCATCGATAGCTGTCCTGCTGAATGCAATGCCGGCACATTTGGAAAGCTTTGGCAGCGTTGAATATATTGCACAGGCCAAGGCGGAAATATTTGACCAACTGCAGGCCGGTGATACGGCCATTTTTAATGCCGATCAGGTGTTTGCCTCGCAGTGGCGAGAGCGTGCTGGGGAGGCGACTATTCTGGACTTTGGTGTCTCGCAACCCTCAGCCGCGGTTCGAGCAATAAATATTCAGACTCGCAGTTTCTCCGGCGTTAGTTTTACAGCAGTGACTCCGGAAGGTGAGATTAAGGTGGACCTGCAGTTATCAGGCACCCACAACGTGTCAAATGCACTTGCGGCCATCGCTGTGGGTTTGGCTTGTGACGTTTCTCTCTATGACATCCAAGCTGGACTGGCAAGTGTGTCTGCGGTTCCCGGTCGCTTGGCTGTTGTTGAGACCAGCAGTGGGGCAACTTTGATTGACGACTGCTACAACGCGCAACCCGGTTCAGTGAAGGCTGCGATCGACCTACTGGCGGAGTCTAAGGGCCGACGTACCCTAGTGTTGGGCGCCATGAAAGAACTAGGCCCGGATAGCGAGTCTTTACATATTGAAGTGGCGGAGTACGCCAGAGCATCTGGTGTTGAGCAAATGTGGGGAGTGGGCGAAGAATTGCGTTCAGCGATACCAGCGTTTGGGGATGGCGGACGTTACTTCTCCAGCCGAGAGAACGCAATTGAGAGCGTATCGGGTGCTTTTAGTGAAGAAGACACAGTTTTGGTGAAAGGCTCTCGTAGTGCGGGCATGGAGTTGGTTTTGGTGGCAATTTCGGCCGCAAATACGGTCAAGGGAGCCTAACGCATGTTGTTATTTTTTGCGGAATACCTCACCCAGTTCGAAAATGGTTTTCGCGTTTTTCAGTATCTGACCTTCCGCGGTATTCTGGCCGCCGGCACTGCTCTCGCTATTTCTATGTTAGTGGGCCCAACCATGATTCATCGATTGAATTATCACCAGATTGGGCAGACTGTGCGATCTGACGGACCGCAGAGTCATTTGAGTAAAGCGGGCACTCCTACCATGGGCGGTGCTCTTATACTCGTCGCTATCGCGGTCAGCACCGTTTTATGGGCAGACCTGCGAAACCCTTATGTTTGGATAGTATTACTTGTCACCGGCGTCTTCGGTGCAGTGGGTTGGGTAGACGATTATCGAAAAGTGATTGAAAAAAATTCTCGAGGACTTCCTGCGCGTTGGAAATATTTTTGGCAGTCGCTGGCGGGCTTGGCCGCAGCGCTGTATTTATATCTGGCATTTGATACACCCGTAACCACTGAATTATATCTGCCATTTTTCAAAGACTTCGCCTGGCAAATGGGGCCGTTGTTTGTAGTTCTCACTTATTTTGTCATCGTGGGCTCCAGCAATGCAGTAAACCTGACAGACGGTCTGGATGGTCTTGCTATCTTGCCGACCGTGTTGGTTGGCTCTGCATTGGGAGTGATCGCCTATCTGACAGGGCACGTCGATTTTGCTAGGTACCTCAATATTCCCTATGTGGCCGGCAGCGGTGAACTGGCTGTTTTTTGCGGTGCGATGGCGGGCGCTGGGCTTGGGTTTTTATGGTTTAACACCTACCCAGCACAAGTTTTTATGGGTGATGTGGGCGCGTTGGCGCTAGGTGCCGCGCTGGGCACGGTAGCAGTAATAACCCGGCACGAAATAGTGTTTTTCATTATGGGAGGCATTTTTGTACTTGAGACTGTGTCGGTCATTCTTCAAGTCGCATCTTTCAAGTTGACAGGCAAACGCCTGTTTCGCATGGCACCCATTCACCATCATTTTGAGCTTAAAGGGTGGCCGGAGCCGCGCGTAATTGTGCGTTTCTGGATTATTACAGTCATGTTGGTCCTGTTTGGGCTGGCTACATTGAAGTTGCGCTAGGTAGAAACGGAGTGGATTTGGCAGTGAGCCAGAATGTTATTGCAAGCAACGCCGATACTGTGGTGCTGGGCCTAGGAGTTACTGGACTCTCCTGCGCGCGCTATCTGGCGCGTTGCGGGCAGGCATTCACTGTGGTTGATACGCGTTGTGAACCGCCGGGGCTAGATGCGTTGCTTAGTGAATTTCCTGGCGTGCCAGTTTTTCTGGGTGAAGTTCCAGGGGCTGTGGTCGAAAGTGCCGGTGAACTTGTTGTTAGTCCAGGGCTTTCACTCGATGAGCCACTGGTGCTAAAAGCGATCGCAGCTGGAGTAGATGTTGTTGGTGACATCGATTTATTTGTGCGCGAAGCAAACGCTCCTGTTATTGGCATAACTGGGTCTAACGCGAAATCGACCGTGACAGAGCTAGTGGGGCAAATGGCTCGCGAAAGTGGTCTGAATGTGGCGGTGGGAGGCAACCTTGGGACGCCTGCGCTGGATTTACTGGATGATGACTGTGAGCTGTATATCCTGGAGTTGTCCAGCTTTCAGCTGGAACGGACGAGTCAGTTGAATTTGGCTGTGGCCACCGTGCTGAATGTTAGTGAAGATCACCTGGATCGACACGGCAACCTACAAAACTATCATCGCGCCAAGCACAAAATATTTTCCGGCTGTAAAACGGTGGTGGTGAATAAGAATGACTCACTGACAACGCCACTTGTGGCGCACGCTGTAGATGTCATTGCGTGGGGCATGGAGGAGCCAGGTCTGGGCGGTTTTGGATTAGGCCGCGATGGTGATGTCGAATATCTATGCTATCAGTTTGAGAAGCTCTTACCGGTTTCCGACCTTGGTCTATTGGGGCGTCATAATATTGCCAATGCCCTGGCTGCGCTTGCACTGGGTGAGGCCGTAAGGTTGCCGATGCCCGCTATGTTGAAAGTGTTGCGAGAATTTCACGGGCTGGAGCATCGATGCCAGCAGGTGGCAGAAATAGCTGGCGTGTCCTACGTTAATGATTCCAAGGGCACCAATCCGGGCGCCACCGACGCGGCACTCAGAGGCTTGGGCGTGGACAGAAATATTCTGTTAATTGCCGGGGGTATAGGGAAAGGTGCCGATTTTAGTCAGCTGCGTGAGTCGGTTGGTGCGCACTGTAAACGGCTCATCTTAATTGGTGAGGCAGCGCCGGAAATGCGGGCCAGCCTTGAACAGTGCACCGAAATCCTGCTTGCGGATTCGTTAGACGGTGCCGTTTCCCTTGCGGCCCAAAACAGTATCAGTGGCGACTGCGTTCTATTGTCTCCCGCCTGTTCCAGCTTTGATATGTTTGACAGCTATAAGGAACGCGGTGAAGTTTTCGTTCGAGCTGTCTCCGAATTGGCAAGGGGAGTCCAGTGACGGATTCTCGTACCATCACAGCACCTGCTCAGTTAGCTGTCGATCCAATTCTGATGCTAATGGGGCTGGCATTACTGTTGGTTGGGCTGGTGGCGATTAGCTCAGCGTCCATAGAGTATGCGCAGTTTCACTACGGCACTCCCTGGTATCACAGCATTCGCCAAATTGGCTACATCACGGTGGGTCTAGTTACAGCTTATGGGGTCTACCGAGTGCCCCTTGAGTTTTGGTTGAACACGGGCTGGGTTTGGTTGTTTCTCGCCCTAGCACTTCTACTGATAGTACTGATACCGGGAATCGGTCGTGAAGTGAATGGAAGCCAGCGCTGGCTGCCTATCGGTTCATTGACCTTACAGCCTTCAGAGTGCGCAAAACTGGCGCTGGTAGTTTACCTAGCGGGCTACCTTGTTCGTAAAGAGCACGAAGTTAGGCACGAATGGATGGGCTTTCTCAAGCCTATGGCAGTACTTTTCGCGCTCACTTTGCTGCTAATGGTAGAGCCAGATTTTGGCGCCACTGTCATCGTCGCCGGCACGGCATTTGGAATGATTTTTCTGGCGGGAGTAAAATTGCGACATTTCATGCTGGTGCTATTGAGTAGTATCGGCGCATTGTTGGTGTTGGTTGTAAGTGCGCCATACAGGGTCAAGCGGTTAACCGCCTACGCTGACCCCTGGGCTGACCCATTCGATACAGGTTTCCAGCTCACCCAGTCATTGATTGCCTTTGGTCGCGGGGAATGGTTTGGGGTGGGGCTGGGTAACAGTATCCAAAAGCTATTTTATCTCCCCGAAGCCCATACAGATTTCGTGTTCTCAATTTGGGCCGAAGAAACTGGCTTCGTCGGTGCCATATTCGTTATAGCTCTTTATGCTGTTCTGATTTCAAGAATACTGTGGGTGGGGAAAAAATCAGCAGAAGTACGTAAGTTATTTGGCGCTTATATTTGCTACGGGGTCTCTCTGGTCTTTACCGGGCAGGCTTTCATTAATATGGGGGTCAGCTCGGGTTTGCTACCAACCAAGGGTCTGACTCTGCCATTTGTCAGTTACGGTGGAACAAGTCTTATAACGTGCTGCGTCATGCTGGCACTTGTGATGCGGGTAGAAGTGGAAACAAGAGCGGGTAGCAAACGGTCGCTTAAGAAAGTGAGGGGGGCTAAATGAGCAGTGTGGCTCCTCTTGTTCTCATGATGGCCGGTGGTACCGGGGGCCATGTGTACCCAGCCTTAGCTGTTGCCTGTGAGCTTCGCAATAGAGGGTGCCGGGTCGAGTGGATTGGCACAGCTAGAGGGCTGGAAGCTAGGGTGGTTCCAGCAGCGGGAATTAAATTGCACACATTGGCAGTGCGCGGTGTGAGAGGTAAGAACCCGCTGTGGAAGTTGCTCGCGCTGGCATCGTTATTTTTTGCCGCGCTGCAGGCCCTTTGGCTGGTATTTCGTTTGTCGCCACGATGTGTGGTGGGCCTAGGTGGCTATGCGGCGGGTCCTGCGGGCATCGCAGCGTGGTTACTGCGTAAGCCTTTGCTTATTCATGAGCAAAATGCAGTGGCGGGTACGACCAATAAAATGCTGGCGCCATTTGCCGCTAAGATTCTGGCAGGATTTTCGAGCGCATTTTCGGATAACACCGACAGCGAAAGAGTGGGTAACCCGGTGCGCCAAGAATTAGTCCAAAAGGGCGCGCAGACATCATTTACTTACACCGGGCAGCGTCCGTTGCACTTGCTTGTTCTGGGCGGCAGTCTAGGCGCTAAACCCATTAACGACGTTCTTCCTGAAGTCATTCAACAACTGGCCCAAGATGGTAGGGGGGGCGCTATAGACGTTCGCCACCAATGTGGTGAGGCACATGAGGCGGCGGTGAAGGAAGCCTATGCTGCTGTTGATAAGAAACAGGTACGGGTTTCAGCGTTCATAGAGGATATGGCCGACGCATATGCGTGGTCTGATCTTGTGCTATGCAGGGCGGGTGCATTGACTGTTTCCGAGTTAGCTATCATGGGACGCCCGTCTATTTTAATCCCGTTACCACATGCAATAGACGATCACCAGAGCTTCAATGCTCGCTTCCTGAGCGATAGTGGAGCAGCGATATTTCTGGATCAGGCGAAGATGACCTGCACCGCCTTAGTCGATGTACTTCTTGGCTATGTCGCTTCGCCTGACCAGTTGGCCATCATGGCCGCGGCTGCATCTGCAGCGGCCATGCCCGAAGCTACTGATGTTGTGTGTGGTTCCTGTGAGGAGCTGATATATGGGCGTTGAAATAAATAGCTTCAATGCTCCAGAAATGCGTCGTATTCGATGTATTCACATGATTGGTGTCGGTGGAACGGGGATGAGTGGGATTGCCGAGGTGCTGGTTAACCTTGGGTATGAAGTGTCTGGCTCCGACATTCGGGCAAGCGTTGTTACTCAGAGGCTGCAAGAGAAAAGTGTTCACGTTTTTATTGGGCACGATGCGGCACATCTAGGCAAAGCAGATGTCGTTGTAATTTCTACCGCGGTTGACCATGAAAACCCGGAACTGGTTGCCGCCAGAGAAGCGCGTATTCCCGTTGTTCCCAGAGCAGAAATGCTCGCCGAACTGATGCGCTATCGCCACGGCATTGCCGTCGCCGGAACCCATGGAAAGACTACAACTACCAGTCTTCTCGCTTCTATATTTGGCGAGGCGGGTCTGGACCCAACTTTTGTGATTGGTGGTCTGCTCAACAGTGCTGGCAGTAATGCCAAGTTAGGCGCCAGCAGGTTCCTTATTGCTGAGGCTGACGAAAGCGATGCATCCTTCTTACATCTGTTGCCCATGGTTACTGTCGTTACCAATATCGAAGCAGACCACATGGAAACATACGGTGGCGATTTCGCACTATTAAAACGTACTTTCATTGAGTTTCTGCACAATCTTCCATTCTATGGCTTGGCCGTTTTATGCCTCGATGATCCTGTTATTGCCGAGATGCTACCCAGCATATCGCGCCCAATGTTGACCTACGGGTTTGCAGAACAGGCGGATTACCGCATCAGTAACGTTGTAAAATCTGACTTGTCTACCGAATTTGTCGTTCATCGGCCGGGTGATAGTGATCCACTTCCTGTGACAGTGAATATGCCAGGAATTCACAACGTTTTGAACGCTGCTGCTGCTGTTGCTGTGGCTTGCGACGAGGGGCTTGAAGACCAGGCCATACAGCGTGGGCTGGCTAATTTTCAAGGTGTAGGGCGGCGATTCGAGCAACTGGGAGAGCTTACTTTCGAAAATGGTAAAGGTCAGCTAGTCGATGACTATGGCCACCATCCCACAGAAATTGCAGCAACGCTCGATTCGGCCAGACAAGCCTGGCCGGACAATCGCGTGGTTATGATTTACCAGCCACACCGTTTTACCCGGACGCGAGATTTATACGAAGACTTCGTAGAAGTTCTTTCTCAATGTGATTTCTTGATTCTTCTCGATGTATACGCTGCGGGTGAGGATCCTATTCCCGGAGCGGATAGCAGAACCCTGATTCGCAGTATTCGTCAGCGAGGAATCCTGGAGCCAATATTTGTAGAAGACAATAGTAACGTTGCCGGAGTACTTCGCGATGTATTTTGCGATGGAGATATTGTCATCACGCAGGGCGCCGGAAATGTCGGGCGCCTTGCTCAAGACCTTGCGGCAATGGATTTTTTGGAGGGTTGCTCGTAGTGAATTTAGAACAACTCAGAGAAGGCGTCATCGCTGTGTTGCTGGGAGGCAATTCTGCAGAGCGCGAAGTGTCGCTACTAAGTGGCGCTACAGTAGTCTCTGCCTTTGAGGACTCAGGTTTTAATGTTCGTAAGGTTGATCCCGCCGATGACAATTGGCTGTTGCAACTTGAAGGGGTGTCTTTCGCTTTTAATGCCCTACATGGGCCTGGGGGAGAGGATGGTGTGGTTCAGGGTGTTCTCGAAGCTCTGGGTATTGGGTGCACCGGTTCGGGTATTTTAGGTTCGGCGCTATCCATGGACAAGATTCGCACTAAGCAGCTATGGCAGGGTATTGGTTTGCCAACGCCCGGTTTCATCAAGTTGCAAGCCGATACAGATTGGCAAGGGGTGATTGATCGGTTTACCAAAGTGTTTGTGAAGCCCGCATGTGAGGGGTCGAGTATAGGCATGATGTCCGCAGATAATGCAGCTGATTTACAGCGTGCTTTTTCTCTCGCCAAAGACTATCAGGGCGAAGTGCTGGCGGAGAAATTTATCGACGGCCCTGAGTACACCGTTGCCATACTAGGTGGAGATACGCTGCCATCTATACGAATGGAAACTGATAATGACTTTTACGATTACGAAGCAAAATATCTGTCCGATGACACGCGCTATCACTGTCCCAGTGACCTGAGCGCTGAGGCTGAATTTGAAATATCCACACTGGCGCTGAAGGCTTTTGAGTCTCTGGATTGTGCGGTGTGGGGCCGGGTAGACATAATGCGAGACCTGGATGGAACCTTCTATCTGTTGGAAGTAAATACTATTCCAGGTATGACCTCGCACAGCCTTGTACCGATGGCAGCAGAAGCTGCAGGTATAGGAATCGCGGCTCTAGTCCAGAGAATTCTTGAATTAAGTGCGAAGGAGCAAAGCTGAGATGGCGTTATCTCGATCAAAAAATAAGCATCGTCGCTATGCTCCTGGGGCAACTCGAAAGAGCGCCGTCGCAGTCACGGAAACCCTCACTTTTGTGTGGTTAAACCGCATACTTATTTTGTTGGGTATTTCGGCGGTTTTGGGGTTTTCCATCAAAGGCTATTTGTATCTCTATCAAATTCCTGTGGAGCGCATCATCGTGTCGGGAAGTTTAGAACACACTCAATCGGCTGTTTTGGAAGACATGGTGCGACCGGCGCTTACGGGTGGATTTCTTAACGCAGATATTAAGCGGGTTCAGACTCAGCTACAGAGTTTGCCCTGGGTATATGACGCATCTGTTCGCAGACGCTGGCCCAATGCACTGGAGCTGCACATCGTGGAGCAACTGCCTATTGCTCGATGGGGAAAGAGTAGTTTTTTAAATCACGAAGGCGTGGTATTTCATTCGACAGGCGAACAAAACGAACGACAGGATCTGCCTTTACTACGTGGACCGCAAGGTTCAGCCGTCAAGCTAACCGCCATATATCAACAAGTTAATGAGATTCTTACTCCGTATAAATTGCTGGTAAAGGAGCTTGAAATAGATGACAGGGGAGAGTTGCAGGCAAGTTTGCAAGACGGAATTTACCTAGTAATGGGAAGAGAGGATTTAGTGAATCGTCTGCGCCGTTTTGTAGCTGTGTATAGCGCAGACCTTGTCAGCAAACGAGATCAAATAGTACGTGTGGATTTGCGCTACAACAATGGACTGGCCGTTGAATACAAAGAAGATGGCCGTGTTGCGGGTATATAACAAATAACACATATTTCAAGGGAGACACTGCCATGGGCAGCGCACAAGAACAAAAAATGATAGTCGGCCTGGATATTGGCACTTCAAAAGTCGTGGTAATTGTCGGCGAGCTCAGCAGCGATGGCCAGATTGAGATAGTGGGAATCGGATCAAATCCGTCTCGTGGAATGAAGAAGGGCGTGGTAGTGAATATCGAGTCAACTGTGCAGTCGATTCAGCGAGCAGTTGAAGAAGCAGAGCTTATGGCAGGCTGCCAGATTCACTCGGTCTATGTGGGTATCGCAGGAAGTCATGTTCGCAGTTTGAACTCACATGGAATAGTGGCTATTCGTGATCGCGAAGTGTTTGGCCTTGATTTAGAGCGTGTAATTGATGCAGCCCAGGCAGTGGCCATCCCAGCTGACCAAAAGATTCTGCATATCCTCCCCCAGGAATACATCATTGATAACCAGGAAGGTATTAAAGAGCCTATGGGAATGTCGGGTGTGCGTTTGGAAGCGAAAGTACACCTAGTGACCTGTGCGGGAAATGCGGCGCAGAACATAGAAAAATGTATACGACGCTGCGGCCTGGAAGTTGAGGACATGATCCTAGAGCAGTTAGCTTCTAGCTGCTCGGTGTTAACCGAAGACGAAAAAGAGCTGGGTGTGTGCTTGGTTGATATCGGTGGAGGCACAACAGATATAGCCATTTTTACCGAGGGGTCCATCCGCCATACAGGCGTGATTCCCATCGCAGGTGACCAGGTAACTAACGACATCGCAATGGCGCTGCGCACACCGACACAA
>Ga0308021_10000250_pt1 | contig 25692 bp, 21 predicted proteins | sample Neamet351_FD_201296 | JGI IMG/M metagenome (GOLD analysis project Ga0308021, IMG submission 201296) | Marine microbial communities from water near the shore, Antarctic Ocean - #351 | ecosystem: Environmental > Aquatic > Marine > Unclassified | place: Southern Ocean | collected 2014-10-02
GGTCCAACTCTTTTACGAATCTCTTGGCTGAATCGGCCTTAGGAGTTCCGACATCTGAACTTCTGTGAATTATTTGCCGTTGTAAATTTGAAATGTCGATATTATCATCATCTACGATTGTGATGTGGCCAATTCCGGCAGCCGCAAGATATTGAATTACTGGACTTCCTAATCCACCCGCACCGACACACAAAATACGTGCTTTCGAGAGACGTGCTTGACCTTTAGCCCCAACCTGGGGTAGAAGGATATGACGAGAGTGGCGGTCCAAATCAACCATCGGAATTGCCTCAATTTACATTCTCTTCAAGCCATCGTTCGCAATCGATTGCTGCTTGGCATCCAAGGCCAGCAGCGGTGATTGCTTGCTTGTATCGCGTATCTACAACATCGCCTGCTGCGAAAACTCCTGCAACATTTGTCATAGTATGCTCTCTGTGAATCAAATATCCCTCTTCATCGGTTTCTAATTGATCTTCAAGGAAACTAGTAATTGGAGTATGTCCAATTGCGATAAAGGCTCCCGTTACAGCGATTTCTTCGGTAGAACCATCTCTTGGGTCTTCTAAAACAGCACCGGTTAATCCCGATTCATCAGAAAGCCATTTCTTTACTTGTCTGAATGTTTTAATCTCGATTTTATCATGATTAGCAGCACGTTCATACATTACTTTGGATGCTTTGAAAACATCCCTGCGATGAATCAAGGTAACTTTAGATGCGAATCTAGTAAGGAACGTTGCTTCTTCCATTGCGGAATCTCCACCCCCTACTACTATGATTTCTTGATCTTTGAAGAATGCGCCATCACAGGTTGCACAGGTAGATATTCCTCTGCCTTTCTGTTCATCTTCACCCTCTACGCCTAGCCAAATCGATTCAGCCCCCGTAGAGACAATTATTGTGTGTGCCTGATATTCATCTCCTTCTGAGTATACCTTGAATGGACGTTGTGATAAATCGACACGGTCTACGTTTCTATCCTGAACTTCTAAGCCGAAGCGTTCTGCTTGTTCACGTAGCTCCGTCATCATTTCAGGACCCCCTATTCCGTTAGGGTATCCTGGGTAATTCTCGACATCACTGGTCAGCATCAACTGGCCCCCCGACATGTATCCTGCGAACATCAGAGGGTCCAACATTGCACGTGAGGTGTATAGGCCAGCAGTGTATCCAGCAGGTCCACTTCCAATGATGATTACATTACGAATGTTGTCGCCCATGAATCTTCTAAGGGGATAACATCCTTGAACATTGTCTCTCAACATTCATCAGTAAACAACGATTCCGGCGATAACATGGACGTGTTTTCACACTGGCTTTGGGGCATGGCGTTGACCCGGGGAAAGGTCTCGTGGAAAGTCAGTGGACCGATGGGGGTACTTCCTGATCTACTGGCCTTTGTGCCATCGACGATTTATGGATTAATTTACGGCATTGAAAGGGTGAATATCGATGAAGCGGTAACTTCAGACTTACCGATAGCATGGAGCATTTACCAATGGACACATTCGTTGATGATAGTTCTTGTATTGTTCTTGACCGCATGGTATATTATGAAATCTAGGAATCATGAAAATCCAAAATATATGGCTTGGATGTTCGTATTACCTTGGTTCTTCCATATCCTGTTGGATATTCCAGGTCATACAATTGATTTCTTCCCGACTCCATTCCTTCATCCAATCAGTGACTTCATGTTCGATGGGGTAAGATGGAGCACCTGGTGGTTCTTCTGGCCTCAAGTAATCACACTCGGTGCTGTATGGTGGTACGTATTGAAGAAAGAAAGGTCTCAGAGCATCGACGAGATGGCAGATACTGCTGCTCTCGCATGAGGCTCTAATCTAGGCTCGATGTGCTTCTCTTCTGCACCCGGACCTATTATTCCAAGTCCAATTGGTTTACCATGAGATAATTGTAATTCAATTATTGATTTGATTACTGCTTGCCCCATTGCAAGGCCATGTTGAGTGCTACCTTTCTCAATGATTCCAAGGCATGCTGCTCCATGAATATCTTCGCGGCTGATCAAACGAGCAAGAGCTAGAGGAACTTCCATTGCCCCCGGCACCCATACGATTTCTGTAATTGTAAGATTGTCACTAATTGCTTGGTCTTTAGCATAACTAAGCATACGCTCAATCTCTTCTTTATGGAAACTGCCACATACAATCGCGATATTAGTCACACTCTTTCCCCCAATATTCTCTCAACCGTTGAAACAATGGTTTGTGTCATGGAGTCAACTTCTATGTTGACATGTTCGCCTAGACCCTTACCTCCAACGGTGGTAAACCTCAAAGTTTCAGGAATTAGATGTAAAGAGAAGCCTCCTTCATCGACTTGGCCTACTGTCAATGAAATTCCATCGATTGCAATATATCCTTTTTCTTGAACAAATTTCATAATATCGCTCGGACAATCGATTAGAATATCGAGATGTTCATCTCCAGTAGTGCGTTCAATTATTTCACCAACTCCTAAAATATGGCCAGATAAGATATGGCCACCTAGTTCATCGCCGACCTTGAGTGCACGCTCAAGGTTTACCCAATGACCTTCGATTTTTTCACCGAGTGTGGTCAAGGATAGGGTCTCAGGGATTACATCGAATGAAATCATTTGCCCATCGATCTCTACAACTGTTAGGCATACCCCATCAACTGAAACCGATGCCCCCTCGGCCAATCCTTCGGTTGAAACCATGGAGAAATCAATGACGATACGGTTTACCTCTTTTTCTTCAATGTGGCTAATCCGCCCCATTCCAGCAACGATTCCTGTGAACATCAAGCACCCTCCTGGTCATTATTCTTGGAAGACGAAGATAATTCTAAGATTCGGGCAATGATTTTTCTTGTCCCATCTAAATCATCAGATAACCCTTCAACTCTAACCACTTTGATGTGCCCAAGTCCTCTTTCTTCAAGTGAGGATTTAATTCGTCCTTCTGCATGTTCCTGGTCATAACCTAGAGCAATAATATCGGGGTTCACTTTAGGCAAAATATCGAAAATCGGAACTTCGGGAGGATTGCCAATTACTGCCTCATCCACTGGTTTTAGACCTTCTACCATACGGCGACGCAAGTCTTGGCCTGTAACTGGTTCATGCTTTCGCTTTCTAACAGTGTCATCATGAGCAACTACCACTATGAGATAATCTCCAAGTGATTTTGCTTGCTCCATGTAATGAAGATGGCCTGCGTGTAATAGGTCAAAGACACCTACTGCCATCACTCGAGTCATGTTGCATCCTCCATTCACGGGAAAAGGTACTCTCACTTAGAGCCCTAGGGCATTAATCAGTTCTTCACCAGTCAAGAAAGGAATTCCTTTCTCGTTAGCCCAAATACGGGCATCATCTACTGGCAAAGCTAAGTCACCATCAGGTTGAAGCATTTCAGCCCCGATTACTACGGGGGTCATACCTGCAAGGCGAGCAAGCCCAACTGCAAGTTCGGTGTGACCTTGCCTCTTCGATAGTCCTCCCGCTGCTTCACGGCAGACAGGGATATGTCCTGGTGTTCGAAATTCATCACCTAATTTTTCTAATGCATTATCACTATCGGAGAGTTCTGCATAAAGTTCGGCAAATCTACGAGTGGTCAAAGCACGATCTCTGTCGGTAATTCCAGTAAATGTATCTCGATGGTTTATTGATAAAGTGAAAGCACTGCGTGTATCATATTGCAAATCATTGGTTTGCAACTCTCGTAATACCGGATAGTCTGACATCAATCTCTCGTCCATATGTAAATCTTGGAGATAAGGTAGAGCAAATCGCTCTCCCACTTCATGACCAATCGCAAGGAAGAGTAGCCCGCCGCAGTCGAATCTTAGTTGCCTCATTGTAGCTGCTTCGGCACATTGGCCAGGGAATAATAAATCGGTTTCCCCCTCCCGGTTTTCAGCATCGAAAAGGCATACAGGATTACCCTCGCGGAATGCACTGACCGCTGCCTCTACATGTGACTGCATGTTCCAACCGGTTCGGTCCTCTCAAATGAACCCAACCCCCTCCACATGAAGCGCTAGCGGGACGGTTTACGGAAAGGGGTTAACATAGGACAGCCCTTCCGCCTGTTCTGCGGGAGTGGGTACATGTCAGTAAAGTTAGGTCCAGCCGGAGTTCCACTATCATGTAAAGGCCGCACAATCGTCGAAGGTATGGACGATATTATCTCTCTTGGATTAGAGACTATGGAAGTCCAAACTGTCCGTATGGTAGCCCCTCAGCACTTTGAACAGTACTGGCAAGCCGGTGTTTTAGCATACAAAGCCGACTTCGAAATGAACATACACGGACCATATTATTCTGAGCTACTTGGAGACCGTTTACAGCGCAACAGAAGCCTAGCCAAAATTGAGGCGGCGCTTCAAGCGGCGAAAACAATCAATGCCAGGCATGTTACACTACACGCTGGCCATTATGGAGACATGAGCCGAGGACAAGCAGCCAACGAGCAGGTTGCGAGTGTATTCAAGGGAATCGTTCAGAGAATTCGCGATATTTGGAACGATGATGAAGAGATTTACCCAGTATTCCCTTGGCTCAAAGATGGAACTCCTGCAAAAATTGGAGTCGAGACTAGTGGCCGTCAAGAATTGTGGGGAAGTCTAGAAGAAGTCCTCGAAGTGGTAAACCACGTTGAAGGAACAATTCCTGTGCTAAATTTGGCACATATCCACGCTAGAGGCCATGGCCGACTGCGAACATCTGAAGATTATGGGGAATTATTTGATCAGGTCAGAGAAACAATAGGTACCAAACAATTCTATTGTCACTTCTCTGGAGTTGAACATCGCATGGGTAATGCAATGCATTACACACAAATCAAGAAATCAGATTTGAATTTCGAACCTCTAGCTGAATTCATTATCGAAGAAGGTGCTTGGTTAGATATGACCTTGATTTCAGATTCACCATTGCTTGAACACGATGCCATGTATATGGTTCAGAATATCGAAAGGGCACGACATCGCCAACTTGAGAGAAAGGCGCGTGAAGACCGTCGTAAGGCACTTGCAGCACAGGCTAACATCACTCCAGAAGAAATGGAAGCCAGAGAGATTCAAGTTGCAGAAGCACGTGCTAAGGATGCACTTGCTAATGGACAGCCTGCTCCTGTAGAGCAGGAAGAAGTCGTTGGAGAGGAAACTGCTGAACCTGAAAAGAAGGAAGAAGCCGTTGCTGAGCCTGCTAAGAAAGAAGAAGCAGTTGAAGAGAAAGTTGCTGAAACTGAAAAGGAACCTGCAAAAAAGGCTACCAAGAAGGAAGAAGATAGCGACGACCTTTTCGCAGTTGAAGAGGACGACGACGATATATTCTGATTCAAATGAGTGAGTATGATAGTATGGCATTGCCGATACTGTATTCATTCAGAAGATGCCCTTACGCAATGCGGGCAAGAATGGCTATTGTCCGAACTGGGTTCAAAGTAGAACATCGAGAAGTTATCTTGAGAGATAGGCCACAGCATATGCTTGATATTTCACCCAAGGGAACCGTCCCAGTGATGCTCTTAACGGATGGAACTGTGATCGAAGAAAGTCTAGAAATCATGGAATTTGTTCAATCCTGGGACCTGTCTAGTGACGAGCGTAGATGGCTCGAACGTAATGATGAAGAGTTCAAATTCCACCTTGATAGATACAAATATCCTAATCGCTACGAAGATGTTGATGAAATTGAGCATAGAGATAAGGCTAGTAATTTCATAAGCGACCTAGATTCAAATATACCTGAAGGGAATCTAAGCGATGCAATATTTCCATTTGTAAGGCAATTTGCTAATCATGATAGAGACTGGTTTGATTCTCAAGGATGGAATAATGTGCATTCATGGCTATCCCAGAACTTGGCTAGCGACGATTTTGCGGTGTGCATGACTAAATATTCTCAATGGAAACCGGCTGAATAATAATTCAAATCCGGTATTGAATGAAGCCCTCCAAATTAACTTCTAAGTGTTGAAGATAGGGAAATCCCCTAAAGGGGATTGGTGAGCCACGGGATACTATGGCTCACATTGCAGTGCTTGGATTGGGGAATTGGGGAAGCGCAATTGCACGTTTATGGCTACTTGATGGACATAAAGTCAAGGGCTGGACTGTTGAACAGGAAGTTTACGAGTCTATCACGTTGGAAGGCATGAATCACAAATACTTACCAGACCATTCATTGGAAGGTCTCGAAGTGACAATGCATGCTGAAGAAGCGCTAGAAGGTAGTGAAATAATTGTACTAGCCTTACCATCTTCAGTTATCTTGAATGTTGTAGAGGATATCATCGAACATTTACGTCCCGGTCACGTATTACTTGATTTGGCAAAGGGATTAGCACCGGGCAAGAGACTGATTAGTGAAGCAATTCACCAAATGTTGAATGAGAGAAATATGCATAATCCACTAGCAGTTCTAACAGGGCCTACAATCGCTCCCGAAGCCGCAAGTGGTGTAATGACAACCGCTTTAGTGGCTAGCGAAGATATGTCGGTTGCAGAAAGATTGGCTTCGACATTGACCACACCTACATTCATCCTCCATGCTGCATCAGACCCTGTCGGAGCGGAATTATGGGGTGCGTTCAAGAATGTCGTTGCGCTTGCTTGTGGCCTTGTAGATGGCCTAAAGCAAACTGGAACCCTGGGTGGAGACAACCTCAAAGCAGCAATTTTCAATGCTGGATTCCGTGAAGGTTGTATTTTACTCCCACAATTAGGCGCTAGAGCTGAAGTGGCATTTGGACCTGCAGGATTAGGAGATCTCTATGTCACAGCAACATCACCACATGGAAGAAATAGACGAATGGGTGAGAAATTGGGCAGTGGCCTAACTTTAGAACAAGCATTGGAAGAAATGGTAATGGTCGCCGAAGGTGTAAGAGCCGCACGTATGTTTAGAGATAGGGCGATTGACATGGGCCTTGAAATTCCATTTGTTAAAGCACTCAACACCTTACTTGACGGCTTTATCGATGCTGAAGAATGTTGCCGAAGAATGGTCGCTTTATCCTGATGGTAGCCTTGATGTGCTACGACGCCTTGGGCGTGTCATGGCAGAACTTACCGAATTCGAATTACGTCTATTCGAATGGATTAGGCAATCTGACTTTGAAACGGTCGCCTGGTCAACCAAGACTGCTGCTAAATCCTTCAAGTGCAAAGAAGATGAAGTCTACGAAGGTGTTGCATCACTTACTAAGAAAATACCAACTCGAATTCAGATCTATTACAAAGAAGGTAATATCCATATCGCTGCCGAATAAGCATGGGCAAAGATGCGTTACTTATCGATGGCCTTTGTGGCATTTGTACAAGAACGGGTAAATTCATATCGCGGCGTCAAGTTGCTGAATTGGAGATTACTGAGCAAGACTCTGACAAAGGTCTCGAATTATTGAATCGATATGGAATCAAAATTGACTCCTTGGTGTTAATCCGCAACAAGAAGGCGTATGTACGCTCAGCGGCGGCGATTAGGTGCCTTCTGTATATGCGTTGGAATTGGCGTTGCTTGTACCCATTGGCTTGGATAATTCCGCTGCCAATCAGGGATTTAGTATACATCATAATTGCTAAATTAAGACATAACTTAGGGAATTAATTCTACGACTCACTCTGATTCATTGATTGGTGAATCCGGTTTTTTAAGTTTAGAGATTTTATTGTAATAATCTGCTGCGACACCCGCAGGTAGTAGAACAGTCCACCACTTAGGACGCTTTACATCCCCTTCTTCTGTAACGAATGAACGAATAAACATTGAAATCAAATCGATTATTACTACCACTACAAATACCACAATCAAAAGAGCGAATGCCCTGTCATAAGCAAAAGGAGGATTGATGTAATTATCAATATACATTCCAATTCCACCTGCGCCTACCAAACCAAGTACTGTTCCATGCCTTACATTGTATTCGAACATGAATAATAATTGACTAAGCAAGTGATTACTCGACTCAGGAATTACTACATGCACCAAGCGTTCTGAATGGGTTAATCCCATGGCCATAGCAGATTCTAATGGTGCGTTAGAGATTCCTTCCATTGCCTCATACTGTAATTTACCAAGGTATCCAATTGTGTACAATGTCATCGCTAAAATCCCAGGTAATGGACCAAAACCGATCGCTATGGCAAATAATAATGCCCAGATAATACTAGGTAAACTTCTGAGACCTGCCAACAATACTCTTGCTGGGATAGCTATAGGCAGTGGCGTCAAATTTCCTGCGGCAAGTGATGCTAGGGGTACTGCAAATATGAATCCGACAAGGGTGGAAATGAAAGCCATCTTGATAGTTACAACCATCCCAGTCCATGCTTTTGAACAAAATAGTTCAACACTTTCATCACAAATATCACCATTTGGCTTGTGTAAAGAACCATCAACCCAAACCTCTGCTTCTAATACAGACCAATCTGGAGGCCAGAGATCCTCGGTAAAGAACATCTCCAACTTTTCAGGGGCACTTTCAACTTGACTCCAATCTTCTACCAAACCATCTAATGACATCCACGCTAACAAAATGAGAGAGATACTAACGAGTAGTAATTTCTTATTGATCAGAATCACCATCCTCGATTAATTCATTACCCTTTATTCGCCAAATTCTATCCGCCATCGCAATTGCTCTTTCTTCATGGTGTTCCACCATAATTAGAGTAGCGCCAATCTCTTCTACAACCTTCTTAGTTGCCGCGATTATAGATTTTACATTCTCTGTATCTAATTCCCCTAGGAATTCATCAGCGAGGATTATTCTTGGTTTTTGGATAAGCGTACGGGCGATTGCAACTCGCCTCTGTTGACCACCTGAAAGAATTCTAACTGGCACATCTGCTAGATCTTCGATATTGAGAGACCTCATTGCAGAATCTACATCCTCCTTTAATTCCCTACTGAGTGGAAACAAAGCAGGATACCAGCTTGAACGTCGAGTTCTAGCACCAATAGCAATATTATTTCTAACGCTAGAATGGCGTATCAATCCAAGGCGTTGCGGGATATATCCGATACCACCCCTTTTGGGATAGTTATGTGAAACCTCACCAGAAAGTGGCCTAATTAGACCTGCAATTGTGCGTAGCAGGGTTGTCTTACCAATACCCGAGGGACCTAAAATTGCAATCGACTCACCAGGGAGCACCTTCTTATTGATTTTTGAAATCAATGGGTCTTTGTAACCGACTGATAAATCGCGCAATTCGAGGGTTGAATCTACTGACACTTAATCGCCCTCGCTGTTTGCCCCGGATTATTCTATTTAGAGACGCCCGTTCAATTCTGCTCTGAATCTTCTGCATCAGTGATTCCATACTTACCTTCAGAATGGTAATACTCCGATAGGCCTGGGATTGCACCCAATAGATCGGAATAGCTTCCCAAATGGTTCTGGCTGTTACCTGCCACTAACTTGTATCCTTTCGAAGTGACAGAGGAAAGAATTTCCCCACCGCACTGATTCATCGGGATATCTGCAACTTGGTGTGTAACAACATTGTAGCAACCAGTGTAATTCTGGTCACCCATTGGGTAATCTTCAATCCACATTTCGTCACTCCAACTTAGTATTGCGTTTAGAATAGCATTTCTTGTATGTACGTTAAGTAGTTCAGGATTGTACATTACTGGGTGGCTTGGCGATTGTCCAAAGGAAGGTAACTGAACATATTCGTCCATACCTAAGCACCATTCTTCATTGTTAGATGAATTAGAATCACCACAATATTTCTCTGGAGTACTGAATTCATCACCCTTAGCGAATGCTACATCCCCATATCCTGAACTCAGACATTCAATAGCGCCACCATATCCCGAATAAAGAGACCCTGAATCTGGAATAGATGCTGCATTACCATTTCCATTTGAACCATCAAAGTGTGTGTCGACAGTTGTTCGAAGAGAATTAATGTCGCTTGCATCGCCAATTGGATTGACATAACCATTCTTGATTAGGTACCCCATAGGCATTAGCATACCTGCTGATTTTAACCAACCGGTATGGCAAGAAGTCTTACCTTCAAGAAGTGAAAATGGGTCTGTAGAATCATCGCCATCAAGGTGAGCATTAGCAATATCTGAGCCGTTTAGAACCCAGGCAGAAGCGTTGTAATGAGTGTCACCTACTGGTGTTGTAGTCTCTACTGCAAGGACTGAAAGACCGTACTGCTTCCAGCCAATCCAAGCAGGACCGCCTTCCATGAATCCAATATCTGCATTTCCAAACCTTAGAGCCTGGATGATCATTCCTTCAGAAGAAACATCGTACAAATTAACATTAACACCTAAGTCTGAAGCCAATCTGTCTGCCATTCCCTGTGCGTTTGCGTCAACAGTAGAGTCATCTGCCAAGTAATATGCAATATTGATTGTAGACTTGATTGCTGCTGTTTCTGTTCCATCATCAAAAGCATTTCCATATTTGCTAGAGATTCCCGGGATATTCATTAATGCAGCACCGTATGTTCCAAGATGTGTGTCTGCATCGGTTGATATCATTGCATTTGTGCCCAGAACATTGGTTAATATTTCTAAACCTTGTTCACTATCTTTCATTGCTACCAATGCATCTCTGATCAAAACTTCCTTTGCATCGTCAAGAACAGCGTCATTGAACATAACTGAGTGGCTTGGCGATGAGCCGAATTTAGGTAGTGCGACATACTCTGTCATGTCAAGGCACCATGCTTCGTTTAGGGATGCATCATCATTTGCACAATATGAGTTTGGTGTTGAATCTTTAGCGAATGCAACATCGCCATATCCAGAACTAAGACACTCTAGTGCCCCATCATAACCAGAGTATAGAGCTCCGCTTTCTGGGATTGAAGCTGCATTACCAGCACCAGTACTTCCATCAAAATAATCGTTTATAGTGACTCGCAGAGTCTCTGTATCTGACATGTCTCCTTTAACTGTAACATATCCATTACCAATTAGGTAACCCATCGGCATCAACATTCCTGCAGATTTTAACCAACCTGTGTGACAAGATGTTTTTCCCGTTAGTAAAGAGAATGGATCTGTGGAATCATCGCCGTCCAGGTAAGCATTTGCAATCTCTGACCCAGCCTTTACCCATGCGTGTGCATCGTAATATGCTCTTCCATCACTCTTTGTGTCGGCCGCCATGACGCCAAGGCCATACGCATTCCATCCGACCCAAGCAGGACCGCCATCGATATTCATGGCAATGTCAGCATTACCAAAGCGCAAAGCTTCCATTGCCAATCCCGAACTACCTACTTCGTAAATCTTAACGTTCATATCTAATTTTTCACAAAGATAGTTTGCGATTTGTTGTGGGTTCTGGATGTCATCAGCAGGCATATCTTCTTTAATTTCATATGCGATAATTAGGTCATCGCCTGAACAGGTTTCTGAAGAGGTTTCTTTTTCTTCATCATTACCTATACAGCCTGCAAAAGCAGCAGTACACATCAACAACATCAGCATCATAGATTTTAATTTATTTGGCAGCATTTTTACACCCGAATTAGGTCGCCCGAAAAGAGAGATGTACATAAAGTTTAGGTTGACCTAAAAAATGGCTATTTGGGAAAGTTCTTTATTGCGATTCGATGTACTGAAGTACTAACATCTCTTCAAATACATCGTCTTGCGATGAGATATTTGGCCTAGTGATGGAGAGTAATGAAACCTCACCGCCCGCATTTGGGAATCCCACAATGAGTACCGTCGCAAGAGTTGTCTCGAAACCATCTCGTTTGACGTTAAAGCGTGCAATAAACTGTGTATCATCCCCATATTGATGCTGACCTTCCGTATCTACTTCTTCTAGCCAAAAAGTCTCGGAATCAATACTAAAACTCGGTATCAATGAATTCATCACATCAATAGATTGTCTCATTCTTTCATCATGCATACCAAGCATGACTCCAAGGGTAACGGTGGAAGAATCTTGGGACCATGGAGAAAATGTATGTGGTGTTCTAGTATTCAAAACACCGATTACTGCACCATCATGTAGCCAGGTATACTGTTCAGATGCTGGCCAAGCAGATGCATGTGGGTTTTCAGTAGTGATCGGAGTTCCCCATTCATCTGCCCCTGTAGGAGTCGATACAGGATAAAGTGCAAAAGTATTCAGCAAAATGAGCAATACTAAACTTATGGCTACCCTTCTATTACGGAATTTAATCCATTCATCTCTCCCCGCAGGGCTAACGAAAGAAATTGTTAGAGCCAACGGAATTATTATGAAAACCCCCCAAGGAATTAGCCACAAGAGTACTACTCCTATCGAGAGGCCGACCATTGAGTTTTTATCGAATTCATCGGAGCGCCATTTCAAAATTCCGAACAGGGTTGCTACAATGGCAAGTGATGCGAGAACCCCTCCGTACACGATACGCCCTAAACCATTGGGAGCATAAGTCCAACCCTCAATATAGTGTATGAGCGGCACATTGTAATGGGTGTATGCTGGCTTCGGGAGTGATGGAGACTAACCTGACCCTAAAGGGAGTGTCGTGGCGACACAAGGTTAGAGATTTCTCATCATGGAAACCTTGGGCCAAAAAAGACGGCCCAGGAATACATTCTATCGACTTAGAAATCCAGAGAGGCACCATTCTAGGATTAATTGGGCCAAATGGTGCAGGTAAAACAACCCTAATGAGAGCGATTTGTGGATTATATGATTGTGAGGGTTTCGATAAATCTTGTACTTCTCGACGAACTGGAATCGGATATATGCCTGAACAAATTCGTTGGGAAGGTCGAGTAAGCGTCAGGTCTACTCTCCAAACTATTTCTCTAATGCGAGACGGAGATATTGATTTGGATGGCATCATCGAAACTGTTGGTCTTTCTTCGAAATCCGAACACTTCCTTGATGATTTGTCACAAGGGATGCGACAGCGCCTTTCATTGGCTTGTGCCCTGATTGGAGAACCAAAGATATTGGTTATGGATGAACCACTAAATGGGCTAGATCCACTTGCCCAAAGAGCATTCTGCAATCTTTTGAAGAGCCTTTCAGCTAAGGGGGTTGCAGTAGTAATATCATCGCACCAAGTATCCGACTTGGAATCATTTGTTGATCGTATTGCCCTTCTACACCATGGTCAATTATTGGCAGAAGGTACATTGCCTAGTGTTCGTCAAGATTTAGGATTAAAAGATGGTGCTGGTATTGTAGAAATGATTTGTTCTGTGACCGGTATTGAGCCTGAAGATGTAAGTCTTGAATTATCTAATGATGATCTACTTCCATTCAAACAACATGGAGGTGAAGAAGAGTGAGTACCTTCAATCTAGGTTGGCACATCATGAAGGAGCGCCTTTTAGCAGGTCGAATGCTGGTGATTTGGCCACTTCTAGCCATGTTTATTTTGTTTTCAAGTTGGGGGTTATCAGATCCTAAAGCCAATTTGCCCACAGGAATTGTCATCGAATCGGCATATGATGTCATGTTTGCATCTACTGCATTCATTATATTTTCAGCCACCATGGGTGCTGTTTTGATTTCATTTGACGGCATTAGTAGAGACCGTTTGTCCGGGGTTTTAGAAGTGAAATTGTCTCAACCAATTCAACGTTCAGTGTATGCCCGTGCACTATTAATTGGCCATTGGGGTGCAATATTCATGCCGGTTTTAATTTTGAATTTACTAAGTTTAGTAATAATTTGGTATCGGATGGATAAATTACCAAGCCTAGATGAATTATTCATTCATACACTCGCTACTGGTTTACTTTTGCTTTGGTACACTTCGATTCAGTTATTGGCATCTTCCTGGGCTAAAGATATGGGGTCATCTATCGCAGTCGGTTTGGGAGTCTGGATGTTATTTACCCTACTATGGCTTGTTCTAACTACTCTCGTAGCAGGTCTTTCAGGAGTAGGGGTTGAAAATCTAGGTTCGCCTGAATATATTCGTATTGAAGCAATAATGGATTTGTTTTCACCAAATGGTGTATATCACCACCTCTTAGAAATGCCTCTTGGTGATGTGGACCGAGGTATTTCACCACTGGCCACAAGTATTGCTGCTATCCTCTGGAGTATTTTGCCATTGTATCTCTTCATTCGTAGAACCGAACGCATGCATCCTTGACATGGAAAGCAACACACTAAGTGTAATCTGCTCTTAGGGCAAGCCATGAAAGGACGTTTTTCTGCATTTCTACTTGCTGCATTAATGACTACAATGTCATTTACGATCGCAACTACTGCTGAAGATTCAGGTCGTCAAATGGATGTAGATTGTTCAGGATACACCTTTGAAGATTTATTTGAATACAATAATGCTGTATTCAAGTTTGCTATTCAAGATGATTGGGCCACTTCGGATCTTTATGCAAATTCATGGGTTAATGAAAGCCGGGCTGCAATAGTTCGTGCCAATATGGATACCCTGTTTGATGGATTCCCTGGCGGGAACAATGACTGGCTTTCCACCGATGAAAGGGACGCGATAAGAGAGATCGGCCCTAAGTGCATCGCTGACATGTACACTCGTATCGGAATTAGAGAGGGCTTGCCACACCGCGGTGGAGTCGATTGGAACGATGTTGAATTTGTCGAAGATGGCATTGGTTTAGAAGAAGTGAACTTGATTCCTGATGGCCACCAGGAGGAGAGGTCCTGTGCCGGCAGATATGCACTAGCTAGTGCTGATTGCAGAGAAGTTCCAACTACTGCAACGAATAACCTCGAAATTTCTATGTTTGTAAAGGAGGGTGAAACTTACAATTCACGATTCAACCAATTACCAAACTCAGGGCTGAGTGATTTCACTGTTGCAATGAATGCGACCAATGTTACAAGTGCAACAATGGAATTCACATTCCCGTTTATCGATGGTATGAGAATGGCAGATTGGACTATTGAAGACGATGGTATTGTAAATCTAGATGCGGGTTCCATCGCTGAAGAACACCTGCCTGATGGCAGCGTCAAAGTCATTCTCAATATCGGCTACGACAAGGCAGACTGGCCAATGATTCGAAATATATTCTTCGATATGACCACTGCACCCCCTGCTACTAATGATGTACCAGTTTGGCTAAACCCTCCTGAAGATAACACAATAATTCCTATCATCAAAGAGAGTAGTGAAGTTGTCGCCATCACTGGTGAAACAATGGCTGATTGGGCTAATGATGATGATGCATGGGGCTTGGATTGTGATTTCTCAGAGGATGGCTGGTCAAGCCGTATGAATTCCGAGGGAGAACTTCTTGTCACTTCAGGCTCATCTGAATCCGGTACTGCTGAATGTTCGATTACCGACCCGTATGGTGCAACAAACAATGCTACACACACTTGGCGATTCGGTCAACCTGCAAGTTTCAGTGCCATGGCTGGAATCTATAGTGATGCTGTTGAGGTTGAGGCGCAACCTTCTCTTCTAGTCCAAAGCCTAGCAGTAGGATTAGCCGCTTACCAAAATGGAGATGGGCCAGTAACTAACTTTAATCTCGGTTCGAGTTCAGCAACTTCCTCTGTCAGTTTATCGGGTATGTCGCCAGGAGAATTCATGATACATGTAACTGCAAGTTCAGATGGAATGTTGGACTGGGATATTATGCTCGACTTATCCCTAGAGAAGAAAAATACTCCTCCTGTTCTAACTGTGGACATCGATGAGTTTGATGGCTCACAAGCAACTTGGTCATCGGATCAATATTCATTCAGTCTATCAGGAACTGCAATCGACCCTGACGGGGGCGATGTTGTTTTGTCTGCTACTATGTGTGGAGATACTACAACCAGTTTCAATAAGGTCGAATCCAATTGGGACGTTAGTCTATCAACAGCAAAATGTGTAGCAGAGGGTAAAACCCAGTTTGATGTGGTACTGAGTGCTACAGATTCAGTAGGAGATTCTACTTCGGTTGATGTTAGTGTAGTTGACCCTTACTCAGATTCCACAAATAATCCTACAGACCCTGTTGCAAAAGACGAGGGAGGACTACCTTCAATTGGCATGTTCGCGACTATCATTTCTATGCTAGGGGCTGCGGTTTTACTCAAGAGAGATTGACCGTCACACTGAAAAGGTGTACTCCGAGGCGAGGGTATGTTCAAAGGCAGGGTAGACAGAGTCAGCCACGAAGGTGGGCTACTCGTTAGTTACTCGGGAGCATGCCCAGCTCTTGGTTCAGTAATGGTAGATTCCAGTGAGACATATATCGGTAAGGTCGATGGAGTAATTGGTAATCTAAACGATTCACTAGTCCACATTGCACACTTAGATAGAAGTTCAAATGCCACAGAATTAGTTGGCGTAGAAATAACAATCAGATCTCGAAAAGCAAAAGAAAATCGTCAATCAAATGACGACCGCAAGAGCCGAGATGACCGCCATGGGCGCGATGATCGGAGAGGCGGAGATGACCGAAGAGATGGATATGACAAAAGAGGCAATTCTAATCATCAAAAACAAGATTGGGATTGTCCAAAATGTAGTAATTCAAACTTTTCGTTCAGAACTGAATGTAATCGCTGTGGCGAGGAAAAGGGAGGAGGAGGCAGCCCTCAACGCAATGACCGCAGAGGTGGAGATGATCGACGTGGCGGAAACGACCGACATGGAGGCCGGGATGACCGCAGAGGCGGAGATGACCGAAGAGGTAATTCTCAGCACAACCAAGATTGGGATTGTCCAAAATGTAGTAATTCTAACTTTGCATTCAGAACTGAATGTAATCGCTGTGGTGAGGAAAAGGGCGGAGGAGGCAGCCCTCAACGCAATGACCGCAGAGGTGGAGACGACCGACGTGGCGGTAGAGATGACCGCAGAGGCGGAGATGACCGAAGAGGTAATTCTCAGCACAATCAAGACTGGGATTGTCCAAAATGCAGTAATTCTAACTTTGCATTCAGAACTGAATGTAATCGTTGTGGCGAGGAAAAGGGCGGAAGAGGCTCTAGCCCTCAGCGCAACGACCGCAGAGGCGGAGATGACCGACGTAGTGGTGGAGATAACCGACGTGGAGGAGACAACCGCCAAGAGAATCGTGGCACCCATTCAGATAATGATTGGGAATGCAAAGAATGTAACAACTCAAATTTCTCATTCCGAAAGGACTGTAACCGTTGTGGCGAGCCTAAAGGTAGAGCTCGTGAGCAATCATCTACTAGGTGGGAAGGCAATGACCGAAGAGCAGGTGAACGAAAAGAGGCACCTCAACCAAGGGCTGGAGATTGGGATTGTCCGCAGTGTGGAAAATCGAATTTTGCAAAGCGAAATGACTGCTTCAGTTGTGGCCGTTCAAAGCGAGTAGGCGGTCCTAAAGACAAAGGACACCATAGGAAATTGAGGGACCCTCCGCCACTACAATCTGCCAAATATGGCAGAGATGAGCGGAGGAGACGCGAATGAGTGCTGAAAGTCATTATCTTGATGCTATTGAAGCAGAAGACAGTGACGAAATTGAAGATGCTTTAGCGCACGCACAATTAGCGGTTGAAGCGGACCCCTCTCATTCTAACGCATGGTGGATGATAGTTGGTCTTCTAGCCCCTGATGGCAAATACCCTGATATTGAACAGGCATCAAAAGCAATGGTTGCTTGTAACAAAGTTATCGAAATCGACCCTTCAAGAGTAGATGCTTGGGTTAAGGGTGGCCGGCTAATGGTTGATCATCTTGGGTTACATGAAGATGCACTACACTGGTGGCAGCGTTGTAGAGATGCAGCACCGCTAGAATCGGTCCCACTTGTTGAACAGGCTACTATTCTTTCAGATTTGGGAATGTATGCAGAAGCACGTGACCGCTTGAGTACTCTTTTCGAAGAAAATCTTGATATCGCCAATTCACAACTCCAGCGAATTACTCATCTGCACAGGACCCTAGAGAAATCAGCCGAACAGGACCCTAAAGTTCACTTCAAACCATGGCTGAAAAACCATGGAGGCTGGACTGCAATTAAAATGCGAGCTTCAAAGGCACCTGTTTCAGAAAATATGTTATTCATGCTTACTACAATTCCATTCTTGATGATGGAAGTCTTCGCATCACGGGCACTATTTGGAGAAGGATGGTGGGCATTTTGTCTAACAAGTGTACTAATTCTTGTAACTGTAATCGTAGGTATGTCATTCACTAGAAAGTTGTATCAAAGGGTGAACCGCCCAGGATTTAACCTATTGAGAGCGATTCAGTTTGAGGCTAGTTGTGGCAAAGTGGTTATTCCAGATGATATCCGTGGCTCGAAATTGTATATGTTCCTCTTCTCTCGGCATCCCCCTGCATTCCAGCAGCGGTTAGAGAAAATTGTTGAATCAAACAGAAAATTACCAAGAAATTGGAAGATGAGTCTACCTGACTTTGATTCCCACTATGATGGAATGGAATTCATCGAAGACGGTGATGAAGAAAAGGAATTGTCTTCATATGAAGAAGAGTGATCAAGTTCCAGCAGTATAATCTGTTGAATAGGTAATTTGCTCTTGTGTTAACTCATCGATAGAAAATCCAAGTGTTTCTAGTTTAGTCGTTGCAAGTCCCATGTCTTGTTCAAGTGTGATATCATACACCTTTGGTTCCAACTCAGGACCTTCGGCTGCAAGTCGGCAGAGAGATAAGAACTGATTTGCAAAACTCATATCCATTACTTCTGAGGGATGGCCTTCTGCAGCAGCCAAGTTAACTAATCTACCATCTGCTAACAAGTAAATTGTACGCCCGTCTTTCAAAGTGTATTCTTCATTCTCTGAACGGATAGTACGCACAGATACGGCCCTTTCCTTCAATTCAGCGATATTGATTTCACAATCATAGTGACCTGTGTTTGATAGTATTGCACCATCTTTCATCAGGTCCACATGTTTCCCAGTGATGACATCCTTCATGCCGGTAGCAGTACAGAATATATCTCCTAGTGGAGCGGCATCATCCATTTTCATAACACGGTATCCATCCATTACAGCACGTAGTCCAGGAAGAGGGTCGATTTCTGTAATGATGACATTTGCCCCCATTCCTCGTGCTCTCATTGCAAGTCCTCTGCCACAATGCCCATATCCGGCTATAACGAAAGTCTTGCCAGCGATAAGTACACTCGTTGCACGGATTATTCCGTCAAGAGTTGATTGGCCAGTACCATAGACATTGTCAAAATCCCACTTGGTAATCGCATCATTAACAGCAAGTACAGGATATTTCAAATCTCCAGCCGCTGCCATAGCGCGCAACCGATGTACTCCAGTTGTTGTTTCTTCAGTTCCGCCAATAACAGTTTCAGCATATTCTGATTTTTCACCATGAACACGTACGATAAGGTCTGCACCATCATCAAGAGTTAATGTTGGTCTGAATTCTAGTGTTTTATCTATGCACCAATAAAAGTCCTCTACAGATTGGCCATGCCAAGCGTGTACAGAGTATCCCTCTCGAGCAAGCCAAGCCGCCACATCATCTTGGGTTGACAGTGGATTGCATCCAGACCAGGAGATCTCTGCCCCTGCTGCACTAATCGTTTCGATGAGCACTGCTGTTTCTTTTGTAACGTGGAGACAGCCTGTAACTTTCATTCCAGCAAGTGGTTTATCAATCTCAGCTTGAGCTCTCAACTTTGCCAATACGGGCATTCTTGAACGCGCCCAATCGACACGTAAAGCGCCTTCATCAGCAAGGCTTAGGTTAGCCACTGTGTAAATCTCGCCTCTATCCATGGACAGTGGCGAGTGGACACCCTTCATAGGTCAACCGGTCACACGACACTGCCCTTGCTAGGGGCAGAGTCCAATCTCCCAACTAAGCAACTTATTGCTGCTGCTGCTGGAAGTGACCTGCATATTGTTGGGCATAGGTCCTGGCTGTTTCTTCAGGATAGCCTTGAGCAATCAACTGTTGTACATATTGCTCCATTGGATCCATCTGTGCAACCCCACCATATCCTGCTGCTGTTGCATTGAAATCGCCACTCATTTGACCATCGTCCATCTCGTCATCATTTCCGCCACGAAGTACGAAGAATAGTGAAAGTATTACAATCATAATTAGACCGAAACCACCGCCAAGATAAAGCAACAAATCTCCTGAATCATCAGAACTTATTTTGTCTTTATCAGGGTCCTCAAATACTGGTTCTCCAGTTTCATTGTATTCGAGAGTTTCTCCTGACCAAGAACACGTTCCTGTATCCGTATTCCAAATCCAATATGCATCAGGTTCAGCAGCTAGGACCTCTACTGGAACTTCAAGACCCTGACAAGCAGGCAAAGTAATCTCAATCCAGTAGATAATTGGCCAGCGTTTGTCATCGCCTTCGTAAATCTTGAGGTACACCCTTGCCGATTTGGTTTCATTATCGAATAGGTCTGCGATCTGCAAAGTTAATTCAAAACCATCACCATCGCCTAGGGCATTCGATTTATTCCACTTGCCTTCTAATGACAAGGTGTACTTTGCGACTGCTGTTTCATCGAAAGTAGTGTCGACTAATGCTGCTTCAACATATACATCGCCTTGCTCAGCACCATCTACGATATTACCTGCAAGAGTGATTGTATCACTATCGATTCTTGTTCCATTTAGGGACAAATCGATTTGGATAGTAGGCTCTGCATCTCCAAATCCTTCAGGAACTACAGAGAAGTACATTTTGTACTTATCAGAACTCTTTCCAGCTTGGTCATAAACCACCAATTCGATACGAATTAGAGATTCTGTTTGGCCACTAGGGTCTACAGTTACATTGCTGAAAGTGTAAGCCCAAGCGCCATCACTAGCTGATGGTGTGATGAAGTTGTGCCCTTCCAATTTGTAATTGTCTTCATAGTATGGTTTATCGAACAATACTGTCCACTCATAGGATTCTATCCCGTTACCAGTTAATGCATCAGCATCTGAAGAATTACCTGCATCGAAATGAATCGTTAGTGAACCTGTGTCATCAAGATGGATACGCTGCAAAGGCCAATCGGTGCCTGAAACTGTCTTGACACCACGGTCCTCGATTTGATCAACATACTCGTCTCGCATATCGATAACTGCATCTGCATCAGGACGGTATTCGTCCGCTCTAGTATCATCGGTCATTACGGTGACATAGATCGTACGTGAATGCCCTGCATCATCGTGTAAGAAGAGTGTTATCTCCCAAGTTGCCCCTTGTAGGCATCCTGTTGCGGAAGACAGGTCAACCTTACAGAAACTGGCTGTTGGGTTTGCAGTATCTGTGTGATCTGTACCACTTGCCATTGAAGCGCCAGCCCAATCTGTTGGACCACTAATTACCCAATCTGTGGAAAGAACCTCAGAGGAACTTGTTGTGTGCCCAAAGGTAATCTCAGAATCACTCTTCATGTAGTGGTAAGCATATCCGCCAGTTGACGGGTCGAAGGATGGAACTTCACCATTGATAGTCAAATCAAGTCCATTCCCTAGAGTTCCAAATCCGTTTGGATAAGAAGACACCTGGTAAGATAGCATGTTACCAAGTAGAGGGAAAGTAGTACTGTCCGCTCTTTCAGAAACACTTGCAACATCTACTGTAGTGACAATTAGGCCACCATCAACATAGCTACATATTCCCAATACAGTATCTTGGGAATCTGCATCCGATTGTAGAAGACGCTGGAATGAACCTCCTTCCTCTGAATAATCACCACATGCTCGTGGAATTGAAGTTGCTGAAGCACTCTTAGTGTTGATAATTGCTTCAGTTACAGTTCCAAACTGGTCAAATCCTTGGAATGCTGCTAGATCGATTCCATCAAGAATTGGATGGTAAGGGTCTGCAACTTTCATATTGCTGTATGTAACACGTGTTTCAGGGGTATTACGAGGCTGTATGTCCATATCGAATGGAAGCAAACTCTCTCCTGTTGAAGAAGAATACTCGTAGTAATCTGTTGCACCAGACAAGTGAACTTGTACAGTTCCACCAGATGACATGAAACTCTTGAGTACATTTTGATTGGAAGAACTACCAATCAATTCGAAGTATCCCTTTCCACCTTCATCACTTGGTTTAGCTGTATTGACATCTTGCCAAGGTAGGATTATCTTATCATAATGAGTCAACCATCCAAGATCTAGATAATTGTCCCAGTCGTTGATATCATACTGAGTGTAGGTCATCCCTAGTAGAACCATATCTTCCTTGATTGCAGAAACTCTGGTGGAATCACCAGAAAGAATTGCAATATCGATATGGTCTGCAAAGCCTGCATGGAAGTATCTAGTATTTCCAGAAGTACTACCATCCGGCAGGGTTGCATGGAAACTGATATTGTAGGTGTGTCCATCCATATAGCCATTCCATGGAGTGTAAGAAACGATAGTTCTCTCATGCGCATTTAGAGTCTGACTAGGGCCTCCAGTGGTAGTGTGAACTTGACTTCCATCAGCCTCATCGACCACAGTCATGTGGAAGGTGTAACTTCCTTGTAGTACACCGTTTGTTGCAGATAAAGACCAATCGTGCATCTTTGCGCTGTCGATAGGTAGTTGACAATCCAAGACCACATCTTCTAGACAAGAGATTTGGTCTGGCTTTCCTAGTGTGATATCTACACTTTCTACAGAGAAAATTACACGTCCTAAGTTGTTAGAAAGTGAAATCTCTTCAGCACCAAACCATGTGGTTCCTTGAGTTGTGTTGTCGAAAATTGATTCGACCTCAATCTTGTAAACTCCGGAAACGAAGTCATGGTTCGAGATTGCTATTGTGCGATTCTCCTCAGCATCCAAATCCATGATTGTAGTGCTGTAAACTGCATCTTGGGTGAAAGTGAATTCCTCTAGGGTGATGTTATCGAAACCGATACCACGCACACCATCATTCTGACCATTGTGGCCATCATCATTTGATTGGAATTCGAAATTAAGGTCAACGGTTGAACCTGCTAGGCTGATACATTCATCAGTCCATAGATTAGTATCAGGTTCTGTTGTATTAACAACATACAGATGGGTTAGGTCAATGCTTCTGCTTTGTACCAAGCCGTCACTGTTGTAGAATACGTTGTATGAACCGTCACCACCGTTAACGTTAGTAGGGTCACCAATGTAATCTATTTCGGTGGCATCTAGAGTTGTCTCATTAACAGGGTCAATGAAACCGTTACCGTCTTCGTCTACCAGACAGAATCCATCTTCGTTGTAATCGATCCACTGGCCATTTATTACACCCTCAAAGTCTCTTCCGTCCTTGTTCCAATCTACTGTTATTGCAGCGTAATCATTGACTGAAGCTGTTGCACCAGATTGCTGTATCTCGAACCAAGTTTCTGCGAAGTACTCGAAGTTAAGAGCGACATAATCTCCTGACATGTTAGTCAAATCTATTCCAGGTATTGTGAATGTCTCGTTTTCCCAAACGTCACCGAAACTGTTTGCAGTATCGCATGGGTGTCCGAACCAATATGCATGTGAGCCGAAAATCGTCTCAGCACAACTAGAGTCATCTAGGATTCCACCGTTAGCATTGTTGTCATCGGTATATCTGAATCCAGAGGACCCGCCTTCGAATCCTTCTTCACAGACTACCAATGGTGAGCCACAATAGACATCGGCTGGCAAAGCACTGTACACCTTTGCTTCAAGTTCAAATGTTACATTGGTGTTTCCAAGGTGCTCTACCTTGACCTCTATTGGGAAGTTACCTTCAGCATACAAACCTCCTGGCTTGAATGATTCAATGCCAACAACCGCTGGGTCAAATATATTGAATGCTGTAATATAGCCCACGATTTCATCGTTAGCTGGCTGTTCATCTTGGCCATAATTCAATACTGCTGAAATACGGTATGTTGTTCCATTGATGAAGTCAGCAGATATCGAAGTAGTGTAATCTTCGTTAGGTGCTAAGTTGTTCATGTTAATGTTCGACTGTTGAGTTTGTACATTGGTAGTGAATGCGGTATTCTGTTTCCAAATACTCACATTGTCAATAGCAAACCCGTCTAGTCCTGACCATTGGGATTCATTTGCTCCTACTGAGCCTTCCCAGCCAGTTTTGAATCTGAAACGAATGTCGACTATTTCGCCAGTAAAGCCAGATAAATCGAATGCTCCAAGATCGCCTTCTGTGAAGTTGCCCCAGTAATATTGAGTTCCAGGTATTGCGCCGCCATATCGGTAGATTGCTGCGTCTAAGCCGGTGTTTTGTTCGTTCTCAATTCGTCCATTGTCATATCCGCCCCAATAACTTTCACCAGATGCGCATTGACCTGCGAAATAAGCACTATTTGGACAAGCAATTGTAACCCATCCCTTATCTTCTGAGAATACTTCAATCATTGCTGAATCATCCCAAACTTCTGCTAAGACGTAGCCGTTTGCATCTTGAGTATACAAATCAGACAGACCTAGTTGCCTGAACAACTCAATACCCATCCATGCTCGGTCCGCACCGGTCAAGTCGACATCATTCAGAACTAATCCTTCATCCCAATTAGATTCATATCCAGACCAAGTTACTCCGCTGGCGTTATCTTTCATTAAACCAGACCACATAAAGTCTGTTGGATTGCCTCCATTAGCCGATTCTGACGCTACATTGTTTCCAACGCCATGTCCGTTTGAACTGTTTGCGGCGACTTCTTCGTGCCAGTGACTAGCACCATAGTATGCTTCAGTTGTCCAACTGCAACCAGTGCCACAGCCAGATTTGTCCTCGGCATTATCCCAGTCCATTGCATAAACTGTAACATTGCTAGATGCCGTTTCATCGACTTCTTTGATTTCAACATCCAAAGTAGCTTGGCCGTTTAGGATATCCATACCAGTGTTAGTTACTGTTACTTCCACTTCACGAGTTCCTTCACCGAGTAGGCCGACATATGCATCTGTAGGAGAAATATCAATGCTCGATACCGCCAAATCTTTGTTATCCATTTCGATAACTACAATTCGATCATATGAACCGTCCCATCCAAAGTTGTCATCATAAGTAAATTGGTCATAAGCACCGTGTCCAACAATCAAATCGGGTGCGCTGTTAGGCCCACCAATAACTTGGCCGATAGCAACAGTAGTAGGTCGCATAGCACCAAAGTACTCTAGAGGGCTCATGTGCCCTCCAGCACCATTAGAAAGTGTCACTTGAACACTTGTTGGTAAGTTCAGATAATAGTTGGTAGTAGTATCACCGGTAGATGATGTCGAGTTTGATTGCTTGAATTTTGCTGCGTGAACGAAATCAGGTTCTCCATCACCATTCAACTCTCCAACAGTTACTTCCCAAGAAATGTAAGGTCCAAAGTAGACCGTCTTAGAAGTGCTGTATGTGTGAGTTGTCGGGTTGATAGTTGCATAAGTTACATTTTCTGTATTTTGATCATTCATTACAACTACATCGATTAGGCCATCGCCATCTATGTCGCCAATGTCAAAACCACCAAATTCGGGGCCCAGTGCGTGAACGTGAAGGCCTGTACCGCCAGTGGTACTCCATGCTACGGTTGCAGGGAATGTATTTGTTAGACAATTGAATTCGACAACTGTGACGTTGTCAGACTTCCCAGGGTTTGTTGCTGCCCCTGATATGTAGTCGACACCCTCGGAGCGAACTAGCCACAAGTCAACATCGTCGCAGCTTCCGCTGAGAGGATTAGTCTGGCTAGGTTCTCCCCAATCGCCCAGTTCCAATTCCCTATAGGCATTTTGAGTGGAGTCTCCAAGGCTAGTAATTTGAGCTTGAGTGGTAGATGTAATTGGTCCGCGGTAAGTGACTACACGCTGGTTCTTT
>Ga0308021_10000251_pt1 | contig 25692 bp, 22 predicted proteins | sample Neamet351_FD_201296 | JGI IMG/M metagenome (GOLD analysis project Ga0308021, IMG submission 201296) | Marine microbial communities from water near the shore, Antarctic Ocean - #351 | ecosystem: Environmental > Aquatic > Marine > Unclassified | place: Southern Ocean | collected 2014-10-02
TATATGGATTTTTCATAGCATTTTTTGTTTTGTTAGATTCTAATAGTTAGATTTAAAAAGTAAGTTGTGCCTCTTCCGTACCAATACTTATTGCCGAAAACGGGTTTTTCTAACCCTTTATCAACGCGTAATTCTCTAAAATTGGCATTTCGTCCTTGTTCAAAACCACCTGTTTTATAGCGCGTATTTAAGAGATTGCTAATACTTGCAAAAATTCCGATATAATAGGTGTCAACTTTCCACGTTTTACCACCCACAAAGTTTACGGTTGTGTAGTTTTTAAATTGTTCTTGTTGCAACAATTCTTTAGCAAGTATTGGATCATAATCGTTGAATGGAATTCCGCCATCATCAGAGAAATTATTGGTTCTGGTTAACGGATTGATATCAACATATATGTCATCAAAAAAGTTAAGAGTTGCTCCAACCCACCAATATTCTGGAGCACGATATTCAAATCCTACGGAGTATGCTTTTTGAGGGCCAACAGGTAATTTGTAGTTTTTCAACTGTGAAGTTCTACTTTTAAATTGAAAGTTTTCTGACTCTGAACTTAAGGATAAATTAGGATTGTTATCAAAGGTATATTGCCCAATATTTGCAGCTCCTTTCAATTTTAATGTGGAGGTGACCTGTGCTTCTATGCCAATTTCTACTCCGAAATGTTTTTTATCAATTCCGGTTAAAACCTCTTGAACAAACGCCGTATTTTCAGAATCACTTCCTCCAATACCATCAGCATAATAAAAAGAAACCTCTGTAATGTCTTTATTTTTTGTAAAGTACCCTGAGATTTTCCCTTGAACAATTGGAGAACGAAAAATATAACTAAGATCAGCACTTATCATTTTTTCAGAATTCAAATTTTCTATAACCGAGTTGCTAATTCTAACGTTAGAAAAGGAGTTTTGTAGCGTTGGCGCCTTTGTGAAGTAAGCAACGTTTAGATTCACTAAATGTCTGCCGGTAATTTTAGAAGTAACCCCAGCTTTTACACCAACGTTTGTAAATTTCAATTGCTCAGATTTTCCAAGTGATTCATTCTGATGTGTAAACTTTCCGTTTTGATACTTACCAATCCTCTGGTAAGAAGTTGAAGAGATATTACCCGCAATAAATGCGTCAATTTTATTGTAATTAAATTGAGCTTGGACAAACCCATTTGCAATTTTTGCATCTAAATTATAATTGTATTTAAAACGCTCTCCTTTAGAAATTACTCGATTAGGATGTGAAATATCATTTTGTTTCCTGTCATTATTCTCAGCAAAATTATCAATATCTAAAAACCCTTCTCCGCCTAAGAGATCTAAAACTTTGGCATAGTTTTCTGAATGTAACTGTTTCCATTGAATAGAGGCATTTAGTAAAATACGATCTGTTATTTCTTTTTCATAAATACTGCTTAAAAGGAACAGCTTGTCGTCATTTCTATCTTCATATAAAAGATAGGTAGCGTTGCCATCATTAAACGGGTTCTGATTTGCTACATAGAGTTCTTTCCAATCTAACTGCCCAGCATCAAGAAAGTTTTTCTCCATTCTGTATACATTCGGATAGTTTTGTTTCAAGCCATAACTAGGTAGTTTTTGATAATAACTAGGATCTGGATTTGAGCCACCCAATTTAACAATAGTCGGAATATTATTGATTGCCCCATCAATCTTACTACCATTATAATCTATTCTAGAATTACTGACTTTTCCAAATTGATACCCAATGCTAGTTTGTAAAGTAGACGTTGAGTTGAGGTTCCAATAATGATTTAATAGCACAATTGGTTCAACAATTTCTTTAATTCTTGAGTTCCTGATTTCACCATTCTGAAAGCCCCAATATGAATTGTATCGAGTGCCTTTCAAATCAAAAACCTCTTGTGTATTTGCAGACGATTTTCCTCTTTTATTAGGAGATATAATTGTAGAAAAACTAATACTGTTGCTCTTGTTTATTCTTTTTTCTACACTTGCAAAAAATGAACTCGCATCATAAAATGTTCCGTCAGAATATCCTTCTTTAGCAGCTCTTCTACCAGCAGAAAGTGTAAATGCCCAATCATTTTTTAATAGACCAGAAGCATGCGTAAGCATCACTCTATGATTATAGCTTCTGTTTGACGAAGCATACGAAACCTTGGTTCCCGTTCTCGATTCTGTTGGTCTAATGTTTATATTTGTAACACCTAATAGCTTCCCAAAAGTATAGGATGAAGGAGATAAGCCGGCATTGAATTCTTGGCTATTTGTCACATCATTTAAACCACCCCAATTACTCCATTGTGGTCTTCCGTTATAAATTTTGTTGAATTCAATTCCGTTAATTAATATGGAGCCATTTTCAGATCCCAACCCTTTTACTCTAAAAAATGAAGCGCTAAATTCATAAGCCGCTGTTCTTAAGTAGATATCTTTAGAAGCTTGTAATAACCCAGAGATATTATCGGATGATGTGGTGTCATCATTCAATTCATCATCACTTAAAGTAATTACACTTAAATCGATTCGTTCAACACGGTTTTTATAAAACAAAATGGTGCCTAAATCAATCGTTTTTCCTGCAAATTGAATGGAAAATTTTTGTGTTTCATAGCCTTGAAATTTTAATTCAAGAATGTAGATTCCATTGGTGTTGTTTTTTAAAATAAAGACACCATTAACACCGGTTGTCGCAATCATTAATTTTGGCGTTAACCGGATTTCTACATGTTCAATTGGTTTTTCGGAATCGGAGTCTACAACGACTCCTTTTACACTATTCTGAGCAGTAATCCCATAGCAGAGAAATGCAAAGAATATCGTTAGGACAGTTCTTTTCATAAGCATAAATTTTACTTAAAGCTACTAAAACTTATTTTAACTATTGGATAATCAGGTATTTATACGTGTAATGTTTTTTGAGCTAACTTTGGGGGAGTCAAAATAAAAGTATGAAAAAGAGGTTGGTTTTTGGTTGTTGTGTTGGATTGTTAATGATTGGGTATTCTCAAAATATAAAGAAAGAATATTCCATAAGAACCGTTGCTTTTTACAATTTAGAAAATTTATTTGACACGATTAATGACACCACAATAAACGATGAAGCGAGTCCTATAATGCAATTAAAAGGGAATGCATCTAACGTGTATTGGGATAAGATTGATAAGCTAGCGTATGTTATTTCTCAAATAGGTTTAGAGAAAGTAAAAACGAGTCCTGCAATTATTGGAGTTTGCGAAATTGAGAACAAAAAAGTATTAGAAGATTTAGTCAATTCTACCCATTTAAAAGAGAGAAATTACCAAATTATACATTACGACTCACCAAGTTTTCGAGGTATTGATGTTGCTTTATTGTACCAGTCAACCTATTTTAAACCAATATACCATCAGGCATTTAATCCTAATATTTATAAAGACAATAAGAAGGTTTTTACAAGAGATCAACTCCTGGTTTCTGGGTATTTAGATGACGAACTAATTCACTTGGTTGTAAATCATTGGCCTTCAAGAAGAGGTGGTGAGAAAAAGTCTAGACCTTTGCGTGAAAAAGCGGCATATCAAAACACAAAGATCATTCAACAGATTAGAGAGAAAGATGCAGCAGCAAAAATTCTATTGCTTGGCGATTTTAATGACAGCCCAACAAATTCTAGTTTTAAAAAAGTATTAATATCAAAAGGAAAAATAAGAAACCTAAAAAAAGAGGATATTTTTAATCCGTATGAAAAACTTCATAAACAAGGGTATAATACATTAGGTTATAGAGACAATGTAAATTTGTTTGACCAAATATTAGTGAGTACTCCATTAGTACATATAGCGGAAAAAGATTTCTCTAGTTACAAGTTGTTCTCAGCGAATATTTTTAACAAACCCTTTTTAATTACTAAAAAAGGACGATATAAAGGATATCCATTTCGTAGTTTTTCGTACGGAAATTACATCGGTGGTTACAGCGATCATTTTCCGGTGTATGTATATTTGATTAAAGAGAAAAGATGACAGACTTCTATTTAATCAAATTAAAAAAACAAATAAGACAAGGTATTAAACTTGCAAATTATAGCATCTTAACACTTTGTTTATACATGTTTTTCTACGCTATTTTCTCTATTTTAAAGCCAGCTTTTTTTACAGTTTCAATTACAATCTGTTCGTTTTCATCTTCCAACTCAACATGTAAAATTTTATCAGGATTTTCAATGTCTACTTTCCAAAGATCGATATTATCTAACTCATTCAAGAAAGGCGTTACTGAATTAATGCACCCACCACAATTTATATTTGTTTTGTATTTAACGGTTTTCATATGTGTTTATTTAGAATTTTATTTTTAGTAATAGTATTTAATTAATTGAGCGTTTTCTTAATCGTAAACTATTGGTCAATACAGATATTGAACTCATAGACATCGCTGCTCCAGCAATCATTGGATTTAAAAGAAATCCATTGAATGGATATAAAATTCCCGCAGCAATAGGAATCGCTATTAAATTGTAAATGAATGCCCAAAATAAGTTTTGTTGAATCGTTTGCATAGTCGCTTTAGACAATTTTATCGCTTTAGCAATTTGTTTTAAATCAGAATTCATCAATGTAATTCCTGCACTTTCCATAGCGATATCTGTTCCGCTTCCCATGGCAATACCTACATCTGATTGAGCAAGTGCATGAGAATCGTTTATGCCATCACCTGCCATTGCTACTATTTTACCCTGCTCTTGTAATTGTTTGACAAAGTTTCCTTTGTCCGCAGGCATTACGTTTGCTTTGTAGTTTTTAATACCAACCTCATTGGCAATAACAGCTGCAGTTTGTTCATTATCACCTGTAAGCATATAGATCTCAATACCCATTTGCTGCATCTGTTGAATAGCAGCAGGTGTCGTTGATTTTACTCGGTCAGCAATCGCTATAATTGCTTCTACATTTTCTCCAACTCCAAAATACACAACCGTTTTAGCTTCTGCCTTTAACATTTCTGCACGCTGCACTAGTTCTTGCGAAATTTTTAGTTTGTGGGTATGCATGAGTCTCTCATTACCCGCTATATAAACTTTATTTTCAAAGCTAACTTTAGCTCCCATCCCAGTGATGCTTTCAAACGCTTCTGTAGTAATTACGTTGGTGTCGTTAGATCTTTGATGTTGTACGATTGCTTCTGCAAGAGGGTGCTCAGATTGAGATTCTAGCGATAATAGGACTTCTTCCAAATGAATTGAATCTGCTCCTTCCGCCCAAACGACATCTGTTACTTTGGGCTTTCCTTCTGTAATTGTACCCGTTTTGTCAAGGATAAGCGTATCTATTTTATACGCTGTTTCTAATGCTTGAGCATCTTTAATTAATATTCCTTGTTGCGCTCCTTTACCAATTCCAACCATTAATGCAGTAGGAGTTGCCAATCCTAATGCGCATGGACACGCAATTATTAAGACGGTAATAAGTGTTAGTAGCGCATATGTAAATGATGGTTCTGGACCAATCATGTACCAAATACCAAAAGCAAGTATCGAAATGGCAATTACTATTGGAACAAATATACCCGCCACTTTATCAACTAGTTTTTGAATGGTTGGTTTACTGGCTTGTGCTTGTTCTACTAATTGTATGATTTGAGAAAGTAGCGTTTCTTTCCCTACTTTATTTGCGATGATTCTTAGAGATCCTTTTTGATTGATTGTACCAGCAAAAATTGGGTCTCCTTTTGCTTTTTCAAGAGGGATTGGTTCTCCAGAAATCATGCTTTCATCAACAAAAGAAGTGCCTTTTTTAACAGTGCCATCAACAGGTACTTTGTCTCCTGGTTTAAGAATGATAAGTTCTCCTTTCATAATGGCATCATAAGTGATAATCCGCTCTTCTCCGTTTCTTATAACGATCACTTCTTTTGGTTTTAACCCCATCAGTTTTTTAATGGCAGAAGAGGTTTTACTTTTCGCTTTTTCTTCTAAATACCTTCCTAATAAAATAAGTGTTATGATAACAACAGCAGATTCATAGTAGACATGTGGGGTAACTCCGCGGCTTAAAAAGTACTGCGGATATACTGTGTTGAACACACTAAAAACAAAGGCGGTACCTGTGCTTAGCGCAACAAGAGTATCCATATTAGCAGAAAAGTGTTTGAACTTATTCCAGGCAATGCTGAAAAATCCTGAGCCACTCCAAAAAAGGGCAGGGATCGAAAGTGCCATCATTATCCAGTTTCCGTAGGGTATTTTTCCCATAAAAAACATGGCGATTACAAAAACAGGGATAGAAAAAACAGCGGAGATACGTAGTTTTGACTTTAAATTTTTTAGCCGCTCTTCTTCTATTTCTTCGAAGGCTTTTTGTGTTTCTTTTGCGTCTCCTATTAAAATGGAATACCCTATTTCTTGCGCCTTTTGTTGGAGTGCTTCAATTGAAACTAAGCCTGAGTCATATTCTAACGCTACAGATTGATTGGGGTAGTTAACAGAAACTTGTGAGACTCCATCAATAGGTTTTAGGTATGATTCAAGACTAACAGCACATGAAGCACAGGTCATTCCTGATACCTTATGACTGTCTTTTAGGATACTTGCATTAAAATTAGGGGCGCCTACTTCTTCCATGACTTTATAATTAACAGTACAAAGATGGTAAATAAGAAAGAATTAGTTGTTACATAATTCAGAATGTCATTTATAAAATGTAAACTTAAGACGTATATTGGAGTTTGGAATAAATTCTAAAAGCAGTAAAAATATTTTTTAAGTATTAAAAAGAAAAAGTAAAATAGTAATTTCGTGGTATGCCAACAGATTTACAAGTCCAAATAAAAACATTACCTAATTCCCCAGGTGTTTATCAATATTTTGATACAAACGATGTTGTTATTTATGTTGGGAAAGCAAAAAATTTAAAAAAACGAGTTACGTCGTATTTTACGAAAACCCACGAAAATGGAAAAACCCGCGTTTTAGTACAAAAAATAGCAAGTATAAAACACATTGTTGTAAATACAGAAACGGACGCGTTGTTATTGGAGAATAATCTGATAAAAAAGTACCAACCTAGGTATAATGTAATGCTAAAGGACGATAAAACATATCCTTGGATTTGCATTAAGAAAGAGCGTTTTCCTAGAATATTTTTAACAAGAACCGTAGTTAAAGACGGTTCAGAGTATTTTGGTCCATATACATCTATAAGAACAGCAAAAGCATTACTAGACTTAATAAAAGAAGTATATACACTAAGAACTTGTGCCTTCGATTTAAGTAAAGAAAAAATTGAAGCAGGTAAATATAAAATCTGTTTAGAGTATCATTTAGGAAATTGCAAAGGTCCTTGTGAGAATTTGCAAACAGAAGAAAAGTATCAGTTTGATATTTCTGCTATTCGGAATATTGTGAAAGGGGATTTTAAAGAATCTTTAGGTAAATTTAATGAGCTGATGCGCAGTTTTGCCTCTAAAATGGAGTTTGAAGAAGCTCAGAAAATAAAGGAGAAAGTGGATTTATTGGCTAATTACCAAGCAAAATCTACTGTTGTAAATCCAAGTATTACGAATGTTGATGTCTTTTCTGTAATTTCTGATGAAAGTTTTGGGTATGTTAACTTTTTTAAAATTGCGAATGGGGCAATTATTCAATCTCACACGTCAGAAATTAAGAAGAAATTAGATGAATCTGACAAAGAATTATTAGAGCTTGCTATTATAGAAATCAGACAACGTTTTCATTCTCAATCCAAAGAAATATATACGCCGTTTGAGGTAAATGTTGGAGCAGAGATAAAGGTTACTGTTCCTAAATTAGGTGATAAAAAGAGGATTGTAGAATTGTCTATTAGAAATGCACGATATTTTAGGCAAGATCGGTTTAAGCAGATGAAAATTGTAGATCCAGAGAGGCATGTAAAAAGGATTATGTCTCAAATGAAAACTGATTTGCGATTAAAAGAAGAGCCAAGACATATAGAATGTTTCGATAATTCAAATATACAAGGGACACACCCCGTTGCCGCTTGTGTTGTTTTTAAAAATGGGAAACCGAGTAAAAAAGAATACCGCCATTACAATATAAAAACGGTGATTGGCCCAGATGATTTTGCGTCTATGGAAGAGGTTGTTTTTAGGCGATATAAAAGGTTGTTAACGGAAAACGAACCACTACCTCAATTGATAATTGTTGATGGAGGAAAAGGGCAGTTATCTTCTGCGTTAAAAAGCTTAGATGTTTTAGGGTTGCGTGGAAAAATCGCCATCGTAGGAATTGCAAAACGATTGGAAGAAATTTATTACCCAGGAGATTCGGTTCCGTTGTATTTAGATAAAAAATCTGAGAGTTTAAAAATCATTCAATTTTTAAGAAACGAAGCACATAGATTCGGAATTACATTGCATAGAAACAAACGAAGCAAGAGTGCGATTCAGTCAGAGTTAGAGCAAATTCCAAAAATTGGTACGCAAACGATAACGACTTTATTGCGTAAATTTAAATCAGCAAAACGTGTAAAGAGCGCTTCTTTTGAAGAGTTAGAAAAAGAAATAGGGCATTCTAGGGCACAAACTATTTTTAAGTACTATAACCCAAAAACAGAATGAGAAAAATAATATTCATATTGTTTTTAATACTACCTCTTGTTGTTTCATCACAAAAGACGCAACCTAAAGTAGGTTTAGTTTTAAGTGGAGGTGGTGCTAAAGGGTTTGCGCATATAGGTGTTTTAAAAGAATTAGAAAAAGCTGGGGTTCAAATAGATTACATAGCTGGTACAAGCATGGGGGCAATTGTTGGTGGCTTGTATGCGTCTGGATATAGTGCTGTTCAGATAGAAAAAATTATAATTGAGACAGATTTTTTTACACTGTTACAAGATGTGTATCCGAGAAGATCGAAACCTTTTTTTGAAAAAGAACATGGAGAAAAACACGCGATTGTTTTACCTGTAAATAAAGGAGAAATCGGCTTACCCAAAGGAGTGTCTAGAGGGCAAAACGTGCTTGGTCTTTTAACCTATTTATTGTCGCCAGTAGATTCTATTACTGATTTCTCGAAACTCCCAATTCCCTTTTTTTGTATTGCTACCGATGTTGAAACCGGATTAGAGGTTAAATTATCTAAAGGGTCTTTGCCAATATCACTTAGAGCGAGTGGGTCTTTCCCTACATTATTGGATCCTGTAGAACTCAATAATAAATTATTGATAGATGGTGGTGTTGCAAATAATTTCCCTGTTGAAGAAATGAAGAAAACAGGGGTTGATATTATTATTGGTGTTGATGTACAATCTAAATTATTTAACAAAGAAAACATCAAATCGGCGATTGATGTATTAAGTCAGATATCTAGTTTTCAGATGTATAAGGATGTCTCTAAGAAAGTTAAATTAACAGATGTTTATATACGGCCAGATATTTATAAGTACTCTGTAGTTTCATTTGAGAAATCAAAAGAAATTTTACTAAAAGGAGAAGAAAAAGCAAAAGAGTTTACGAACGTTTTTGACAGTATTGCTGCTCTTCAGCCCAAGAAAAGAAAACGGATAGAAATAGGAGCGTTAAATTCTAAATTCCTTTTAAATGAAATAACGTTAAAGGGGATTAAAGATTATACGAGAGCCTATGTTTTAGGCAAGCTTAAAATAGCAGAAGGAGACTCTTTAACAAATAAAGAAATAAATCTAAAGATAGGGTACTTGTTAGCATCAGGAAATTTCCAAAATGTAGAATATCACTTAAGAAAAAATGGAAAAGGGAAAAAGCTACTATTAAACATTACGGAGAGCAAGCAGAAAGCAAAGATTAGACTAGGTGTTCATTATGATTTTGTATATCAATCAGGAGTTTTAATAAACTACAATCAAAAGAATTTATTTTCTAAAAACGATGCCTTCTCTTTTGATTTGGTAGTGGGAGATAAACCAAGGTATAATATACAGTACTTTGTAGATAATGGATTTTATTATAGTTATGGATTTAGTACAAGATATAATACTTTTAAAACAGACACAAAATTCAACGCTACAGGAATCAATAAAATTAATTTACAGTACACGGATTTTACTACAAGAGCATATGTGCAAACTACTTTTGATAGAAAATTCGCTTTTGGTATTGGGTTAGAACATCAAAATATTACGGCTAAAACTGAAACGATTTCCACCCCATCTGGCAGCCCTTTTGTTTTTGATGACAGCAATTATTTTAACATGTATTCATACTTAAAATTAGATACGTATGATGATGCAAACTTCCCTGCAAAAGGGGTCTTGTTAGATGCAACGTTTAAATGGTATTTGTGGTCCTCAGATTTAAATAAAGATTTTGTGCAATTTTCTCAAATAAAAGGGAAGCTAGGTTTTGTTAAAACTCTTTTTAATACTGCTACCTTTTTGTATACCTCAGAAGCTGGATTTACCTTAGGGGAAGTTCATTCTCAAACTTTTGATTTCTTTTTAGGAGGGTATAATAAAAACTTCGTTAACAATTTTATTCCTTTTTATGGGTACGAAATTAACGCCTTATCTGAGCAAACCTTCTTGAAATCTGAATTTGAGTTTAGGGTTGGTTTACCCAAAGAACAATTTTTACACATTATAGCAAATTATGCAAGAGTGGATGACAGTGTTTTAAATGGCGGTAAATTATTTAATGGCACAAAATCAGGGTACGCTTTAGGCTATAGCGTAAACACCTTCGTTGGGCCAGTAAGCATTAAGTATTCTTGGTCTCCAGACACAAAAAATAATTTTTGGTATTTTAATTTAGGTTTTTGGTTTTAGTTAAATGCGTAAGTGTTGAAAATTGGACTCAAGACATCATTAAATAAAAAAAACCGCATCATTTAAATGATGCGGTTTTTTAGTTCGATAAAAGTAATGCCTTACTTGCTTTTTTTATAAAATTTATATTGCAAGTACTGGTAAGCATCTCTAGGTAATATATCAATCCACTTTTTGTATTTAATAAACCATTTTAAACGGATAGAAAAAACACCTTTTGTAAGGTATGCGGCTATAAAAGGATGCGTGTTTAACGTAATCTTTTTATAGTTTTTGTCGCTAGATATAATTCTTTCTAATTCGTTTTCAAGCTTTTCAATTAAAACAATAGGAGCTTCAACTTCTCCATTTTTATTTGGATTTGGCTCTCTTGTTTTAATTTCTAACTCTGGTCTTACTCTTTGACGTGTTATTTGTACCAATCCAAATTTACTTGGAGGTAAAATTTTATGCTTAGTTCTGTCAAAAGACATTTCCTCTTTTAAATATAGATAGAGTTTTTGTCTGTTATCTGCACTTTGCATATCAATAAAATCTACAACAATAATACCGCCCATATCTCTTAACTGTAATTGTCGAGCAATTTCTTTTGCTGCAATTAAGTTTACCTCTAAAGCAGTGTCTTCTTGAGAGTTTGCTTTATTAGATCGGTTTCCACTATTTACATCTATAACATGCAATGCTTCGGTATGTTCAATAACCAAATATGCACCTTTGCTCATAGAAGCAGTTTTACCAAAAGAAGTTTTTATTTGGCGTTCAATACCATACTTCTCAAATATTGGCGTTTTAGAATCGTGTAGTTTAACGATGTTAACCTTTTCTGGGTTAATTTCCTGTAGATAGTCTTTTATTTCTTCAAATAAAGACGCATCGTTTGTTACAATATTTGTAAAAGAATCATTCATTACATCTCTTAAAATAGAAGATGCTCTGTTTAACTCACTCAATATTTTTGTTGGGGTGTTTTGATTTGCAATGCTTTTACACATTTTTTCCCAACGCTCTAAAGAGTTTTGTAAATCCCTGTCTAGTTCTGCTACTTTTTTATCTTGAGCAACAGTTCTTAGTATAACACCAAAACCTTTTGGTTTTATACTTTGGGCTAATCTTTTTAATCGTTCTTTTTCTTTCGGATCTGCGATCTTCTGAGACACAGAGACTCTGTTAGAAAAAGGAACTAAAACTAAATATCTACCAGCTATTGAAAGCTCAGAACTAATACGTGGTCCTTTGGTAGAAATTGGTTCTTTTACAATTTGTACTAATGTGTTTTGTCCTGTTTTTAGGACGTCATTAATGCTTCCGTCTTTGTGTATATCTTTCTCAAAGGCGAAATTTTTTAAAGTGAAATCTTTGTAATTACCTGTGCTTACTTTCTTAAGGAATTTTGATGAAGAGTTAACTTGCGCGCCTAAATCATGATAATGTAAAAAGCCATCTTTTGGATAACCAACATTAACAAATGCAGCGTTTAAGCCCGATAGTACCTTTCCTATTTTAGCAATGAACACATCGCCAACAGAAAATTTATTATCGTTTGTCTCTTTATTTAACTCTATAAGTCTACCATCCCTTAGTAAGGCAAAATCAATATCAGATGAATTTGAACGAATAATTAATTCTGTTTTCATTCTGAAAATGGTTTTATACTACACTTAATTGTGTAGATGGATTAAAATAATGTTACAGGGTTTTGCCTGTATGAAGTGTTTAAACTTCTTGTCAATGAACTTTGTAGCTTTAAAAGCAACATAGAAAAAGTAAGCGAATGCTTACTTTTTCTTATGTCTGTTTGCTCTTGCTCTTTTCTTACGTTTGTGTGTAGAGATTTTTGCTCTCTTTCTTTTTTTACCGCTTGGCATAATTTAGATTGTTTTTGAAACCCGTTAAGGTCTAGTTAATACTTTTATTATTTTACTAATACATTGTTTTTTACTCCTTCAGTAAAAGTCTTAGCTGGTTTAAAAGCTGGGATATTGTGTGAAGGAATCTTGATAGTTGTATTTTTTGAAATATTTCTACCGGTTTTTTCTGCTCTTGTTTTGATAATAAAGCTACCAAAACCTCTTAAATATACGTTGTCTCCGTTCTCTAATGCGCCTTTTACCTCAGTCATGAATGCCTCAACTGTTGCTAAAACATCTGCCTTTTCAATTCCTGACTTATCTGAAATTTTTGATACGATATCTGCTTTCGTCATGTTAATATATTTGTATGTTTGTTTTTTAATTTTAAGGGTGCAAATATATGATAATTAATCTATTCCAAAAACTTAATCCATTAAATTTATGTGAATTTTATGGTGTAATTTAGTGTAACTTATTTTAAAATGAACTTTTCTAAACAATTAATTTACTGGTATTTACAAAATGATAGAGATTTGCCATGGCGTAAAACCAAGAATCCATACTTTATTTGGCTCTCAGAAATCATGTTACAGCAAACAAGAGTCAACCAAGGCTTGTCTTATTATGTAACATTTACCAAAGAGTTTCCGACAGTCTTTGACCTTGCAAACGCAAGCGAATCGAAGGTATTGAAACTTTGGCAAGGGTTGGGGTATTACTCTAGAGCACGGAATTTACATTTCTCTGCAAAGTTTATTGCAAATGAATTAAATGGAGTGTTTCCAACAAATTATAATGAGATAAAAAACCTGAAAGGAGTTGGTGATTATACTGCTTCAGCAATTTCATCTATTTGTTTTGATGAAGCTCAAGCGGTTGTAGACGGGAATGTCTATAGAGTTTTGGGGCGTTATTTTGGCATATCAACACCAATTAACTCATCCAAAGGAATTAAAGAGTTTAAGGAGTTGGCGCAAACATTAATTGACGCTTCTCAACCAGGAACATATAATCAAGCAATAATGGACTTTGGGGCACTGCATTGTAAACCTCAAAACCCATTGTGTGATAGTTGTTCTTTTAATACAAGTTGCGTTGCGTTAAAAGAGAAAACAATTAAAGACTTGCCAGTTAAAGAGAAGAAGATTAAAGTTAAAAAACGATTTTTTAATTATTTGGTATTCATTTCTGAAGACACTAAAACACTATTCTCTGAAAGAAAAGGCAAAGGTATTTGGCAAGGGTTATTTCAATTTCCGCTAATAGAAACAGAAAGCAGCAGTAGTTTAGAAGAGATAGAAACGACTTCTGAATTCGGAGATTTGGTAGCGTTGCCAATTGAAGTTTCTTTATTTAATGAAAAAGAAATCATTCATAAACTTTCACATCAACACTTATACACCAAATTCTGGATTGTAAAAGCAGACACGCTTACAGAGAATGCGATTGCATGGAATATGATAGAAAAGTATCCGACACCTATTTTGATTGCTAATTTTTTAAAAAACTTCAATCCATTAAATGGATATTTTTAGTACATTTGATAGACACAATGTAATTTTATTATGGCAGGAACATTAAACAAAGTAATGCTGATTGGGCATTTAGGAGACGAGGTAAAAATGCATTATTTTGACGGAGGAAATTCTATTGGAAGATTTTCAATTGCGACCAATGAATCCTACACAAGTAAGCAAACTGGAGAAAAAATAACAAATACAGAATGGCATAATATTGTTGTAAGAAACAAGCTAGCAGAGATTTGTGAAAAATATTTATCGAAAGGAGATAAAGTGTATTGTGAGGGGCGTATTAAAACGCGTCAGTGGGAGCAAGAAGGACAAAAAAAATACACAACAGAAATTCATGTTGTGGATATGACTTTCTTAACAACAAAAAAAGAAACAGTTAAGCCAGCAGCGCCAGTGGTTAATCAACCAATAGCCAGCAAGCCAGCTGAAGAAAACGACGATTTACCATTTTAAAAACAAAACCCTTAAAACGTGGACCCAGAACCCATACTTATATTTCTTCTTTTAGCATTTAAATTTGATTTGCTAATTACTGTAAATAGTATTGCGTTAATCATTTTGTTAATCTGCTCTGCATTAATCTCTGGGACAGAAGTTGCATTCTTTTCACTTTCTCAAACACAACTAGACAAACAATCAGAAAAGACTAAAGGAAATAGTTTGGTTGTTAAATTGCTGAAAAAGCCCAAAAAATTATTAGCAACCATATTAATCACGAATAACTTTATCAATATTTTAATTGTTTTATTATTTGCTGCTTTAGGGGAGGTTCTTTTTGAAGGTAAAGACTTTTCTTTTAATTGGGGAGTACTATCAATTCCAACATATGTAATAAAATTCACGCTAGAAATTGTATCCGTAACTTTTTTAATATTGTTATTTGGAGAAGTTTTACCTAAGGTGTATGCAGCTAGAAACGCGTTAAAGTTTTCTAAATTCATGTCTAAGCCAATCCATTTTTTAAACAGCTTTTTAACGTTGTTTAGTTGGCCGTTAATTGGTTTGACAAACAGTATAGAGAAAAGGTTAGGAGGTAAAAATTCAAATTTCTCTATCGAAAAACTTTCTAAGGCCTTGCAATTAACTTCAGATGGTACAACAACAAAAGAAGAAAAGAAAATTTTAGAAGGGATTGTAACTTTTGGGAATACCGAAACGGTTCAAATAATGAAACCGAGAATAGATATTTTTGCCCTGTCTGATGATGAAGCATATGAAAATGTGCTAGAGATGATTTTGAAAAAAGGATATTCCAGAAACCCTGTGTATCACGAATCAATAGATAATATTATTGGCGTTTTATATGCAAAAGATTTATTAGCACATTTAGATAAGACAACATTTAAATGGCAAGATTTATTGCGTGAGCCATTTTTTGTTCCAGAAAATAAAAAGTTAGATGACTTATTAAGTGAGTTTCAAGAAAAGAAAAATCATTTAGCTATTGTTGTTGATGAATATGGAGGAACAAGCGGAATTGTAACTCTAGAGGATGTTATAGAGGAAATTGTTGGAGACATTAAAGATGAATTTGATGAAGAAGACATATCGTATTCTAAACTTGACGAAAATAATTATATGTTTGATGGTAAAACCACAATAAAAGATTTTTGTAGGGTATTAGAAGTGGAAGACGAGGAGTTTTTTGAGGAAGAAAAAGGAGAATCTGAAACCCTAGCCGGTTTTATTCTTGAAGTATCAAGAAAGTTCCCTAAAAAAGGAGAAAAAATAAATTTTCATAGATATACGTTTACGGTAGAAGCGTTAGATAAAAAACGCATAAAACAAGTTAAAGTAACCAAACACAATGCGTAATTTTTTTTTGCTTTTTATTTCAATAATAGGATTGACATCTTGTGCTGAAGATGTGTTGCCAAAACCTAAAGGGTATTTAAGTTTAACATATCCTGCAAACAGGTATAAAAACTTAACGTTAAAGAGGCCATACAGCTTTGAAGTATCAGAGTTTGCAATTGTTAAAGATGAGAGAAGAAACTGGTTGAAAATTCAATACCCCAAATTAAAAGCATCATTAGATATTACGTACAGACCCATTGACAATAATTTGAAAGAGCTGTTGACAGAGTCAGAAAAACTAGTGTACAAACATGCGGTAAAAGCCGAAGAAATTGTTACTAAAAATTTCGAAAATTTCGAAAAACGTATTTTTGGGAGTATGCAAGAAATTTCTGGTAATGCCGCTTCTCAAATTCAATTTCATTTAACAGATAGCACACATAATTTTATTAAAGGGGCATTGTATTTTTATACAAAACCAAATTATGATTCTATTTTACCTGCAGTAGCGTATATTAAAAAAGATATTATTCATTTCGTGGAAACACTAAAATGGAATAAGAAACACTAATTTAAGTAGGAAGAATTTACGTGATTACTCGTGTTCGTGATTCTTTTTTCTACTCTGTAGCCACAAATAAAATTGCAATCCAAACAAAATAGCACCAGCCAATAAATGTGTTGCTTGTGTTCCCATTGGGAATTCAACATAATACATTAACATGCCAGTAATGATTTCTAAAAAGAGCAGAAACACAATCCAATTAACTAATTTATAGCCTAAGTTTTTAAGTTGATTTAGGTAAAACATCCAAAGGTTAACCAGTACAATTGCGATGGTAAATGATCTGTGAAAATAGAATTTAAAACTTGGGTTTAGCAAGCTTAGATTTTTGTTGTCAAAACCAAACTGTCTTACCTGTTCGTCTATAAACTGTCTCACTTGAGTTCCCATTGCTATTTGAATCAAACTAAATACGGCAGAAATAATTAGTAATTTACTGAATAGAGAATTGTATTTGTAAGGTTTAGCATCTTGAGCGGATACGAAAGCTTTCTCGGAAGTGATAAAGCGTAATCGTAGTAATAAAGCAATAATGAACAAGCCACCAATCATGTGTATGGTAATGATTGTAGGTTTTAGATTGGTGTCAATTACAATTTTCCCTAACCAAGCTTCTACCAGCATCAAGAAAAAAGCGAAGAAAGCCAGAAGAGTAATCTCTTTGCGTTCTTTCCAAAATTTAGCTGCGGATAGAATTAAAAACAAAAAGAAAATTCCTGAAACCGCAGAGGCTAATCGATTAATATACTCTGTCCAAGTATGGTATTTATTAAACGTTGCGTAACCGTGTTTGGTGTACTTTTTCCAATTATTAGCAGCAAAACTTACATATGTTTTTACGTCTTTTTGCGCAACAAATAAAGCTTCGTCTTTAATGATAATCATTCCTGCTTTGTAATCCGTATTCGGCTGCCAAGTAATTTGAGCTTCTGAAGTTGGCGGCACATAATAGCCAAAACATTTTGGCCAATCAGGGCAACCCATTCCAGAACCTGTCATTCTAACAACAGAACCTGCTAAGAAAATAACATATACAGATATAAGCGAAAGCTTAACAAAAAAAGGAAGGCGTTTTTTCACGTAATTTATTTAGTTGTTTCGTTAAAAGTTGTAACACTTTTTGCGTTTTTCACTGTATACAAACTTCCACCGGCAATTCCGTTTACAAAAGAAGTAATGTCTTCTTGAGAAATTGCGTTTGCGTTATATTCTACAAAAGCAATACTATCATTAAATATAATTTTTGCGGATGTAATTCCTGGTTTTTTAGAAAGTTTAGATTGAATTGTTTTTGCACATCCAATTTCACACGTCATGCCAGAAATGTTAAAAGCCAATTTCTGCGGGTTTGGAGCCACTATTTCTTGTGCCTCAGGTTTCTTTTTTGATGGGGTATTACAAGCTGTAAGAGTAAAACCTGCAACCAAAAAAAGGACTAAAATTCGTAGAAATTTCATAATAAATTTTGATTATCTAATTATGTTACAAATTTATCAATTAATTGGGTTATATCATTAGAAAACAGCGATTTTTGTATTGTAAAAAAAGAATACTATGTTTTCGAAAAATATAAAATGGGTGTATTTAGGAGTTCTCGCTTTGGTTTGGGGGAGTTCTTTTATCTTAATGAAAAAGGCTTTGTTAGGTTTAACACCTATTCAGTTAGGAGCCTTAAGAATAATTATAACAGCTGTTTTTTTATTGTTGATAGGTTTTAAAAGCTTGAAGAAAATTGAAAAGCATCAATGGAAATATATTGTTTATACAGCAGTCTTAGGTACCTTTTTCCCTGCTTTTTTGTTTGCTTTTGCTGTGCGTTATTTAGACAGCTCTATCGTTGCGATTCTAAATTCGCTAACGCCGTTTAATACGTTAATTTTTGGAGCAGTGGTGTTTGGGTTTGCCTTTAAGAAAAAACAACTTATAGGTGTTTTAATCGGGTTGGTTGGAACGTTAATTCTAATTCTAAATGGAGCAAACTTAAATCCAGATCAAAATTATTGGTTTGCTTTTTTAATATTTCTAGCGTCTATTGGTTATGGGTTTAATGTAAACATCATTAAAAAGTACCTAAGTGAAGTGAGTGCTTTGGGGATTGCAGTTGGAAATTTTACACTAATGATTGTACCTGCATTTATTATTTTGATAAGTACTGGCTTTTTTACAGAATTTGAACTCACAAAAACCAATATGGCTTCTTTGGGGTATGTTAGTGTGTTGGCAGTTTTAGGAACTGGAATCGCGAAGGTGTTGTTTAATAAAATAGTGCAAATGACTTCTCCAATTTTTGCATCTTCAGTAACGTATCTTATTCCGTTGGTTGCTGTTTTTTGGGGAATTCTTGATGGTGAAAATTTAAGTAGTATTCAGGTTGTTGGCGGGGTTGTTATTTTGCTTGGTGTTTACCTGGCTAATAAGAATAAATAAAAAAACCCACAGTTAAAACTGTGGGTTTTGAAATTATAGTAGTTGATTTTTATTTAAAATCAGCATCCGTTACTCCTTCGTTTATTTTAATTTCCTGTACAATAAACTCCATGCTCATTGGTCCCATTTTCATAGAGATTTTGTGAGGGAATTTAACTCCGTTTACGGTTTTGTAATCAGAATAGTTTATCGGATTTTTAACTTCTTTCCCGCCAGCTTTTGAAGTAATCACCTCTTTTATTTTAAGCCCAGACTTAACGTCGTAAAAAGCTTCTGTTTTATCGCTAATGATAACATATGTCGGGTTCCCTTCTAAATTCTCAATTCGATCTAGTTTTCCCGATTTATAAGTTTCATCTTTAAATATTTTAGCATTCTTTTTAGCGCTTGCTAATTGTTCACCAGTTAAATCTGTTCTTTTCCCTTGAGCCTCAGCATATCCTTTTTCTCCATCAAAAACTTGTTTAGAGAATACTTGACCCATTCCAGAAACAACAGCTGATGTTTTATTTGGTGCTGCTACTTTAGTAATTAAGTTAATTGCCATTCCTTGAACTTTAGCATCAGAAGATGTTACAATAGATGTAATAGCATCTACTTTATCTCTGCCTCCAATTGCTTTGAAATAGGCGTCAACAACATTTGTCGCAGTCATTCCAGCCGGAATTGGCATATTCATTTTGGGCTTGGTAGTAGGATTTGCATCTTTATCGAAATAATTGATTTGGTATTTTAACTTTTCTAAGTTTTTCAACACATCAATTCCTTTTCCTGTAATTATAATTCTTGCCTTATTCCCTTTAAAATAATTATAGGCTGCGTTTTGAACATCTTCAACAGTAACAGCATTAATATTTTCTAAGTAGTTCTCATAATAATTTTCAGGTAAATTATACATGGCAATATTTAATGCAAACCTAGCAGCTGTTGACGGTTTTTGAACATTCATTACAAAAGATCCAATATATTCAGCTTTCGCATTTTTTAATTCTTCTGCGGTTACTTTTTGAAAACGAATTTTATTAATTTCCTTCTGAATCTCTACTACTGAGCTATCAGTAACAATATTACGAACACTTGCAGAAGCTCTAAAACTCGCTGCATATCTGCTTTGTCTTATACTTGAGTAAGAACCATAAGTGTATGCTTTGTCTTCACGTAAATTCATGAATAAACGAGCTGTACCACCGCCACCAAGAATACTATTAGCCAATAATGCAGCATAATACTCTTTGTCTCCAAGTTTCAGGTTGATATTGTTGGCAATTACAATTTCAGACTGTACCGCATTGTCCATATTTATAAAATCGATTTCTGTATGAGAAATGTTTTTAATTGCAGGAGTAGTTGTGTTTGGAATAGTTCCACTTTCCCAATTATCAAATAATGCAATAACTTGTTTTTTTATCTTTTTTGTGTTTACATCTCCAACAATTACTAGATATGCATTGTTAGGTTTGTAATATGAGTTGTAGTTGCTTTTTACATCATCTAGTGTGATGTTTTTAATTGACTCTTTAGATACAAATTCTCCAGAAGGATGGTTTTTCCCAAAAATCAATGCGTTTCCAACACGGCGAGAAACAGCTGTTACACTTTTTTCATTTGATTTTATTCCGTCTAAAGTTATTTTCACTTCTTTGTCAAATTCTTTCTGTGTAAATTCAGAATTTTTAACTCCATCAGCCATTAAAGACAATACTTCAGTGAAATATTTTTTTAGAGATCTTGCAGAAGCGCCAGAGCTGTAAAAAGAAATATTAGCACCAAGGTAATCTACTTTCTCATTAAATTCATCTTTAGTAATACTTTTGGTACCTCTTCCTAATAGGCTACCCATTATTTGAGAAACGCCTGTTTTATCACCTTCAGCATACGGTGTATTATCTATTGTTAAGCTTGCTGAAGCTCTTGGTAATTTGTGGTTTTCAACAATGATTACCTTTAATCCGTTCTTTAAAGTGAATGTTTCGGCTTTTCCTAATTTTACTTTAGGTGCTGGTCCAGGTGTAGGTTGTATACTTCTGTCTACTTGTGCGGTAACTGAAAAAGACAGTGTTAAAACCGCTATAATTAATGCTATTTTAGTTTTCATAATAATTAGTTGTCTTTTTTAGGTAAATATTCTAAAAGTAATCGTTGATTTTTATTAAGGTATTTTTTCGCAATAGCTCTTATTTCTTCACGTGTAATTGAGCGATAAATGTCAATCTCTGTATTGATTAAGTTTGTGTCTCCATAAAGCACATTAAATCGGGCTAAAGAGTTTGCGATACCGTCTACACTTGCGTTTGAATTTACAAATCTATTTTCAAATTTATTTTGTAGTTTTTGGTACGCTTTTTCTGATATTAATTCAGATTGTATTTTAGCAACTTCTTCATCAATTTCTTGAACTAAGCTAGCTAATGTGTTTTCACCCTGAGGCAGTCCAAAAAGAATATACATACCATAATCTTCTTGACTCAGATTAATCGCACCAACTTGTAATGCCATTTTCTTTTCATCAACTATTTTCTTATATAATTTTGAGCTTTTACCATCACTTAAATAAGAAGAAATCATATCTAAAACTCGAGCATCTCTTGTTTTAAAAGAAGGGGTTCTGTAGGCAGCCATGATTGCTGGAATTTGGATATTTGCATCGTATGCTTTGGCATTGATCTGTGTAGTAATAGGATCTTCTTTAATGAACGTTCTTTCGATATCTTTTCCTCTTGGAATAGGACCAAAATATTCTTCAATCATTTTTTTTGTTTCAGAAATACTAATATCACCCGCAACAACAAGTGTTGCATTGTTAGGAACATAGAATTTCTTATTAAATGCTTTAAACTCTTCTAAAGTTGCAGCATCTAAATGTTTCATTTTACCAATCGTTGTTCCTTTGTATGGGTGGTTTGTAAACATGTGTTTTTTAACATTTGCTAAAAACCCTCCGTATGGCTGGTTGTCTACACGTAATCTTTTTTCTTCTTTTACAACTTCATTTTGAGTATCTACACCACCTTGGTTAATTACCGGGTGCAATAAACGCTCAGATTCCATCCATAACCCTAGCTTTAGACTATTAGAAGGGAAAACTTCGTAATAATAAGTTCTGTCATCTGTGGTATTTGCATTGTTATTACCACCATTAGAAGATACAATTTTAAACCATTCTCCTTTTTTTATGTTTTTCGTTCCTTCAAACAATAAGTGTTCAAAAAAATGTGCCATACCTGTTCGGTTTGGTTCTTCGTCTTTTGCTCCAACATGATACATAACAGCCGTAGTTACTACAGGTGCAGTATTGTCTTGATGCAAAATTACATGCATACCATTTTTTAAGGTGTACTCTTCAAATTCAACTTTTTGAGCTTGTATATTTGTAAGAAAAAACAAAGACAAGCCTAAAGTTAGGATACTTTTTTTCATTGATTTTTTATTTAATAATTAATAGTTTCACAGATGTTTGACGCTATATAACCTATAGTGTTACATCTGTTTGCAATTTATTTTAATAGGTTGAAGATGGTAAAAATAAGAATAAAAATGATATCTCGTGAAGTGTAGGTAATTTATAAATAAAAATGTATATTTGCACCCGCATTTTCACTAGGAAAGTGTGAGAATTAAGTAATAATACACAAAACTAATAGTATGTACGCAATCGTAGAGATAGCAGGGCAACAGTTTAAAGTAGTAAAAGACCAAAAAGTATACGTTCACCGTTTACAAGAAGAAGAAGGATCAAAAGTAACTTTTGATAATGTTCTTTTAGTAGCAGACAGTGGAAATGTAACTATTGGCGCCCCAGCTATAGAAGGAGCCGCAGTAACGGCCAAAATTTTAGGTCACTTAAAAGGTGATAAAGTAATCGTTTTTAAGAAGAAACGTAGAAAAGGTTACAAAAAGAAAAATGGACATCGTCAGTTTTTAACAGAGATTCAAATTGAATCTATTGGTGCTGCAGGTGCAACAAAGACAGTAAAAAAAGCAGCTCCTAAAAAGGAAGCAGCTCCTAAGGCTGAGGTAAAAGAATCAACTTCTGTTGATTATAGTTCAATGACTGTTGCAGAATTAAAAGCAGCTGCTAAAGAGCAAGGTATCTCTGGATATACTTCTTTGAAGAAAGCTGAATTAATTGAAGCATTAACAAAATAAGTAACCAAAAACTTTAAAACCATACAATCATGGCGCATAAAAAAGGAGTAGGTAGTTCGAAGAATGGTAGAGAATCAGAATCGAAACGTCTAGGAGTAAAAATATTTGGTGGTCAGGCTGCAATTGCAGGGAACATTATCGTTCGCCAAAGAGGAACAACACACAATCCAGGAGAGAATGTATATATGGGAAAAGACCATACTTTACATGCTAGAGTGGATGGAGTTGTACAATTTCAAAAGAAAAGAGACAATAGATCTTATGTATCTATTGAGCCTTTCGAAGTTTAAGACTTCATAAATAAATTATAAACTCCCAAACGCAAGTTTGGGAGTTTTTTTATGCTTCTATTTTGTACATTTACAATCCATGGGTGTACTCTATAATTGTATTGTGTTAATCGCGACTTTCTTCTTGTCGATTGTAGCTTTATTCAATAAAAAAATTAAATTATTTGTTGATGGAAGAGCAACTGCTTTTGACAGTCTTTCAGTTTTTAAAGCGGATGATAAGGTAGTTTGGTTTCATGCTGCTTCTTTGGGGGAGTTTGAGCAAGGAAGGCCAATTATCGAACGTTTAAAGCAAGAATTCCCTTCTCATAAAATACTACTCACTTTTTTTTCTCCTTCGGGATATGAAATCCGTAAAGACTATGAACTAACAGATGTGGTTTGTTATTTACCAATGGATTCTAAAAGAAATGTGAAGAAATTTTTGGACACAGTAAATCCAGTTCTGGCTGTATTTATTAAATATGAGTTCTGGCCAAACTATTTAAAGGGACTTCAACAAAGAACGATTCCAACACTATTAGTTTCTGGTATTTTTCGAGAAAACCAAATTTTCTTTAAGCCTTTTGGGATCTTTATGAGAAAATCACTCAGCGCTTTTGATCATTTTTTTGTGCAAGATCAAACCTCTAAAAACTTATTAAACGCTATCCATCAAGAAAATGTAACCATTAGCGGAGATACGCGTTTTGACCGTGTATATGAAATCTTACAGCAAGATAATGAGTTAGAGTATATTTCAGAATTTAAAAATAAGCAATACACAGTTGTTGCAGGAAGTACCTGGAAAGAAGATGAAAAATTACTAGTGAACTACATTAACAATTCAGCTTCTGAAGATGAAAAATTCATCATCGCTCCACACAATATGAACACCAACGATATTGATGAATTAAAAAAATCAATAACAAAGAAAACGGTTCTATATTCAGAAAAATCAGGAAAAACCCTTTCAGATTTTGAAGTGTTTATTATTGATACAATCGGAGTTTTAACAAAGGTTTATGCGGTTGCAGATGCTGCTTATGTTGGAGGAGGATTGACAAAGAATGGCGTACATAATATTCTAGAACCAGCTACTTTTGGGGTGCCAATTGTAATTGGACCCGCATATAAAAAGTACAAAGAAGTAGTAGATTTAGTTGCGTTAAATGGATGTAAAGTAATTACAAATCAAAACGAATTTTCAACTATTTTTACGAAGCTAAAAGAAAATGTAGGGTATAGAAAGCAACTTGGACAAGTCAATCAGCACTTTATAAAAGAAAATATTGGTGCTACAGAAGCAACCATGAAATATATAAACAGTCAACTAAAATAAAGAATATGGATTTTATTACTCAACCTTGGGCCTGGTATGTTGCCGGTCCTATGATAGCAGTTATCTTGCTGTTGATGAATTATTTCGGACGAGGGTTCGGTGTTTCAACAAATTTAGAAACCTTTTGTACAATTGGTGGAGCAGGAAAAGCATCCGATTATTTTAAAAAAGATTGGAAAGCGCAAACATGGAGTTTGTTGTTTGTAGTTGGAATTATCGTTGGAGGATATATTTCTGCACGGTATTTAATGACAGCAGAAGCGATTGCATTGAATCCAAAAACAGTTTCTGAATTGGCAGCGTTAGGCTTTGAAAATGCAGGACAGTCATATGTTCCTTCAGAAATTTTTAGCACAGAAAACATCTTTTCTTTAAAAGGATTTGCCATCTTAATTGGTGCTGGATTTATGGTGGGTTTTGGTTCTCGTTACGCAGGCGGTTGTACATCTGGTCATGCAATTACAGGCTTAAGTAGTTTGCAGTTGCCGTCTTTACTCGCTGTAATTGGTTTTTTTGCAGGCGGATTAATTATGACTTGGTTTTTAATTCCTTTATTATTCTAAATTATGAAAAACGTAAAATTTTTAGTTATCGGAGTATTATTTGGAATAATACTCAGTAAGTCAGAAGTAGTTTCTTGGTACAGAATTTACGAAATGTTTAAGTTTCAATCGTTTCATATGTTTGGAATTATTGGAAGTGCAGTGGTCATCTCAATGGTTTTTATGCAGCTGTTTAAAAACGGACGTATAAAAAATTTCAAGGGTGAAAACATCATCACAAAAGAAAAGAAAAAAGGACTGATAAGAACAGTCGTTGGAGGAACAATCTTTGGATTAGGTTGGGCGTTAGCGGGTGCTTGTCCAGGGCCAATGTTTGTATTGGTTGGTCACGGAATTACAGCTATTTTAATCGTAATCTTAGGCGCAACAATTGGTGCTTTTGTATATGGTTTATTAAGTAATAAATTACCTAATTAATGAGTGGTTTGGTAGATAGTTTTGGGAGGCAAATTAATTACGTTCGGTTAGC
>Ga0308021_10000252_pt1 | contig 25657 bp, 28 predicted proteins | sample Neamet351_FD_201296 | JGI IMG/M metagenome (GOLD analysis project Ga0308021, IMG submission 201296) | Marine microbial communities from water near the shore, Antarctic Ocean - #351 | ecosystem: Environmental > Aquatic > Marine > Unclassified | place: Southern Ocean | collected 2014-10-02
ACTACAGTTGGCTTGGGGTCTCAGATTTTGAAGGATCTGGGCGTTGGAAAAATCCACCTGATGGGGGCTCCCATCAAGTACAATGCAATCTCCGGTTTTGATCTGGAAGTACAGGAATTTGTGAACCCCAAATAGTGGGGTCTTATAAGGAAACAATTATGAGTGATATCAAGACAATCGAAGGCGCATTTATCAGCGGCAAAGGCAACTATGTATTGGTGGTGGGTCGCTGGAACAGCTTTGTTGTAGAACATCTACTGCAGGGCGCTCTCGACACGCTTAAGCGACACGGGGTGAGCGAGAAGAACATTTCCATCGTACGTGCACCGGGTGCATTTGAGATCCCGCTGGTTTGCAAGAAGGTCGCGCAGAAAGGTGGAGTGGACGCTATTATCGCCCTAGGAGCGGTGATTCGTGGTGGTACCCCGCACTTTGAATATGTGGCTGGGGAATGCACTAAAGGTATCGCCCAGGTGAGCATGGACCACGGCTTGCCCATTTCCTTTGGCGTGCTGACCGTAGATTCCATAGAGCAGGCGATAGAGCGCTCTGGGACTAAGGCGGGCAATAAAGGCGAAGAAGCGGCCATGTCGGCGATAGAAATGGTCGATTTGATCGATCAAATTGGCTGAAGAAGCTGTGACAAAACCATCCACCAATCAAGCTGCTAGAAATACCCTCGCAGCCGAGCGTCGAAAAGCCAGGCACTATGGTATGCAGGCGCTTTATCAATGGCACATGGCGGGGGCTTCCCTCGCAGTGATTGAAGCTGAATTTCGCGACGAATACGACTTCAGCCGTGTTGATCTTGAGTATTTTCAGGCTTTGTTACACGGCGTGCCGGGCTGTGTTGACGAGTTGGAGGCAATATTTTCTCCTCTCCTGGATCGTAAAGTTGATGACCTTGACCCTATTGAGAGAACGCTCTTGCGCATGGGGGTTTTCGAGTTACTCCACCGCATTGACGTGCCCTACAAGGTGGTCATCAACGAAGCGGTTGCCCTGACAAAAAAGTTCGGCGCCACAGATGGTCACAAATACATCAACGGTGTTCTAGATAAAACCGCTAGACAAATACGCAAGGTTGAAGTCGACGCGGCCTCTTAATGGCTGTCACTGAGTTTTCCATTATCTCCCGCTATTTCTCCTCGCTGGGTCGAGGCGAGGCTGTTGAGTTGGGGGTGGGGGATGACTGTGCGATTCTACATTTGGCCGATGATCAGCGCCTCGCCACGTCTATGGATACTCTCGTTGCCGGCGTGCATTTTCCCGATGATGCCTTCCCGGAAGATATTGGCTATCGCGCTGTCGCCGTTGCCGCCAGCGATTTAGCGGCCATGGGGGCTAGCCCGTTGGGTATTACCGTGGCCCTAACCCTGCCAGGTGCTGATGAGTTCTGGTTAACTACATTCAGTGAAGGGTTGGCACTAGCCGTAAGTGAGTACTCGCTTCCTCTAATAGGAGGTGATACCACTAAGGGCCCGCTAACCATTACCGTGCAGGTGTTCGGCTCACTTCCCTCTAAATTAGCCTTATTGCGCAGTGGTGCTGCCGCTGGGGAAAAACTTTATGTGTCTGGTACATTGGGTGATGCAGCGGGCGGGTTGGCTTTCATCCAGGAGAAGTGGCAGCCAGAGCCCGAATATGCCGATTATGTAATGAATCGATTTTATCGCCCTACCGCAAGACTGCAGCTAGGGAGCGCACTGCTGGGTAAAGCAACGTCTGCCATTGATATTTCAGACGGACTATTGGCAGATGCGGGACATATTGCAGCGGCCAGTGGCGTTAGGCTTACTATTCAATCGGCCTGTTTGCCTTTGTCTGCGGCCCTAAAATCTCACCCGGATGAAAACCAGGCACGCCAGTGGGCGCTGTGCGGGGGTGATGATTACGAGTTGTGTTTCACTCTTCCAGCTCATTTCCCCGTTCCCGAAGGCTGCACCTATATTGGTGAGGTTTGCGCCGGCGAAGGTGTCGATTGTGATGTGCCTGTTGACACGGCAAGTGGATATCGGCATTTTTAGACAATGACTGATTCCGCAGACTCAAAATCCCCAGACAATAAGGCGCAATCTAGCAGCTCAGAGTTGAATCATGAGCCGATAAAGCCCCGAGTGTTCACCAGCCCGGTGCAGTTTCTCGCGTTTGGTTTTGGCAGCGGGCTTATGCCGAAAGGCCCGGGCACAGCCGGGACCCTAATGGCCGTACCGCTGTTCCTGCTGGCAGAAAATTGGAGCCTGCCCCTATATTCTACAGCTGTCTTGTTTGCGGCTATAGTTGGAATTTGGATATGCGGGGCCGCCAGCAAACAGTTGGGTGTGCATGATCACGGCGGCATTGTATGGGACGAATTTGTCGGCTTCTGGATAACCATGTGGGCAATGCCGACGAGCTGGACATGGATAATCGCGGGCTTCGTCGTGTTTCGCGTGCTCGATATTGTAAAACCCTGGCCCATTAGTGTGTTGGATAAAAATGTGGGCGGTGGTTTTGGCATTATGATTGATGATGTTGTGGCGGGTATTATGGCGTGTGCAACGCTCCATCTTGCATCGTGGATTATAGGCTAGGGGTGGTGCAGAAGTGAGTGAAGTGATACCCCTGAGCAGCTAACTCTCGCACCACCTTCACACAGCTGATAGACTACGCGGCCCCTATGCAGAGGACAGATAGAGTGCCCGCACGATACGTAACGTCATCCAGCCTACCCACCCAGTGGGGTATTTTCGATATGCATGGCTTTGAGGATGCGCAGAACAATAAAGAACACCTGATACTCACCATGGGAAATGTAGCGGATGGCGAGACTGTGCTTACCAGAGTGCACTCTGAATGTCTTACCGGCGATGCTTTATTCAGTATGCGGTGCGACTGCGGCAGCCAGTTACAGGCAGCCCTTAAAATGATTGCCGAGGAAGGCCGTGGCGCCCTGATTTACTTACGCCAGGAAGGGCGTGGAATTGGATTACTCAACAAGGTTAAAGCCTATAAGTTGCAGGATGAGGGCGCCGACACCGTAGAGGCGAATGAGAAATTGGGCTTTGGCGCCGACATGCGCGACTACAGCATGCTGGCTCCTATGCTTGAACATCTCAACATTATAGCTGTGCGATTAATGACCAATAACCCGCGTAAAGTTACTGCCTTTGAAGAAATTGGTGTTGAAGTTGTTGAACGCCTGGCGCTGAAGACAGGCAGAAACCCTCATAATGAGAAGTACTTGGAAACCAAGGCGGGGAAATTGGGGCATTTGTTTGAGGGGTAGTGGTGCCGCGCTATGTTGCTGCGCAGCCTAGTTTTTTCGCTCGACAATATAGCGGGCCAAGTCTCTTAAATGGCCTGCCGATTGGCCAAAACAGTCCAGTGATGCCAAAGCTTCAGCTAACAGTCGCCGCGCTTCAGACTTAGCGCCTTCCAGCCCCATTAATTTCACGTAAGTGGGCTTATTTGCCTCAGCATCTTTCCCTTGTGTCTTTCCCAGCGTGGCGCTGTCGCCCTCGACATCCAGAATGTCATCTGCCACCTGAAAGGCCAGGCCGATATGGCGACCGTAATCGTCCAGCGCTGTTAGTTGGACTTGGCTGGCTCCGGATGCGATGCCGCCAAGTGCGAGGGCGGCTCGGATCAGCGCCCCCGTTTTCATCTCGTGCATGGTTTGGAGCTGCGACAAAGTAATCTCGGAATTGGTAGCGGCAATATCGATGGCCTGGCCGCCTACCATGCCACGTGGGCCAGCGGCAGCAGCGAGTACCTTAACCATTTTTATTCTTTGCTCCGCGCTTAATTTCGGGGTGTCTGCGAGGAGCTCAAACGCACGACTGTGGAGAGCGTCACCTGCCAGTATGGCGGTGGCTTCGTCAAATGCTTTGTGGCAGCTGGGTTTACCCCGGCGCAGGTCATCGTTGTCCATGGCTGGCAGGTCGTCGTGGATTAGGGAGTAGGTGTGGATTAGTTCTATGGCGCAGGCGGGGTGGTTGAGAGTGCTTGCAGCGGTTTGTGAATTGATAGCTGCGGAGGCGGCATAGGTGAGGATTGGGCGTATGCGTTTGCCACCATTGAATAATGTGTATGAAATGGCTGGAAAAATGCTTGTATTCTGACCTTCTGTCGCATTGGACGTTGAGATACTGAAAGCCGAAATTTTGGAAAAGACTGACTCGAATCGCTTTTGAGAGGAAGAGACAAAGGTCTGGTGTGAGTCAGACACTATTTGTCCCCCTCACTTGGCAGGGCTTGCTCTACGATGCCATTGTTTTCTTCTATTAAAAGGCTAATTTTTTGATCGGCGGAGTCTAGGGTCGTTTGTGCGGCACGAACAAGCTTAACGCCTTTCTCGAAGGCAGCCAAAGCTTCTTCCAAACCCGTATCGTTGTGTTCGAGTAGCGAAATAAGGCTCTCTATTTTTGCTAGAGTGGTTTCAAGTTCAACTTTAGATTTGGTTGGTTTGCTCTTTTTTTCTGGTGTCATAGCACTCTTGCTTTCAATAAGTGTGTTGGCTGAGCAGTATAGCAGGGAATATCTCGCGTATCCGATGAACAGTCTGCAGGTATAGAGTGAATGTCCTTGCCAAGATAAGAGATACTAACCAGAGTGAGAGCTGACCAAGGAAGAATGTACCCAAAATGATTCACGATACTCGGTTCCAAGCCCTTCTCTATAAGAGCTAATTCGTCGGATCAAATACAGAGGCTTCTGCCATAAGTTCTGGAGACCATCTAACGATAAGCTCTGTGACGATGAGCTGTTCGTTTGAAAGGGTATTTCTGGTGCCTTTGAAAGGCCCGAAATAGCACTGTCATGGACTTTATCTCCCGAATCAGAGATGGCAATACAATTATCAATCACTGCCCTGCAACCCGAGTTTTTCTCCATACATAGAAGTCTGCTCTGGATGCTGTCTTTTAGAAGGCAATCGACAATATAGTGTTCGTGGTTGTACAGCGGAGTAACAATCGAAACCAGTGGCTTGTTATTAATATTCGGCACGCTCGGCGAGCGGCAAAGTTAAAGACGGTATAGAAGTCACTTTTTCGGTAATGGCGGCAACGATACCATGAGAGTCGAGCCCCGCTGCGGATAATTGTTCGCTATGCATGCCGTGGTCAATAAACTTATCAGTCAGACCAAGGCTCAATAGAGTCGAATGAAGTCCACACTCATTCAAAAATTCACTAACGCCTGCGCCTGCTCCCCCGCGCACCGTATTTTCTTCTACAGTCACGAGCAGGTCATGCCTGCTCGCCTGCTGTCTTATAGTCTCCTCATCCAACGGCTTTACCCAGCGCATATCCACTACCGTAGCATTTAGTTGTTCGGCAGCCTCTATCGCGGCAGGCAGCAATGTACCAAAATTCAAAATAGCGACCCGCTCCCCCGTACGGACCTCCACGGCCTTACCAATCTCCAAATCCGTCATCTCCTGCGCGATAATGGCCCCCGGCCCAGTGCCTCTAGGGTAGCGGATGGCAGCAGGGCCATTGTATTGATACGCGGTATACAGCATCTGCCTACACTCATTCTCATCAGACGGTGCGCCAATAACCATATTGGGAATGCAACGCAGGTAGCTGAGATCAAATGCCCCATGATGAGTCGGCCCATCTTCTCCCACCAGACCTGCGCGGTCGATGGCAAAAGTCACGTCGAGATTTTGCAGCGCTACATCGTGTATTAGCTGATCATAGCCACGCTGCAGAAACGTGGAATATATTGCAACAACGGGCTTTACACCATCGCAGGCCATTCCCGCGGCGAGGGTGATGGCATGTTGCTCAGCAATGGCCACATCAAAGTAGCGATCGGGAAAGCGTTTGGAAAAATCCACCATGCCAGACCCCTCGCACATGGCGGGAGTAATGCCAATTAAGCGTAAGTCTGTCTCTGCCATGTCGCACAGCCAGCGACCAAACACGTCCTGATACTTCGGTCCCGGGCGCTTTGTTGGATCCGATACGGGCTGGGGGCCTTTAGTCGTGGCCTCTATTTTGTTAATGGCATGGTAGCCAACCGGGTCTTTTTCAGCGGGCAGAAACCCCTTGCCTTTCATTGTGAGAATGTGTAGAAACTGGGGTCCTTCGAGGTCTTTCATGTTTTTCAGAGTTTGGATTAAACCGGGTAAATCGTGCCCGTCCAGTGGTCCAATATAATTAAAACCCAGCTCTTCGAAGAGAGTTCCCGGCGCTACCATTCCTTTCATATGCTCTTCAGTACGTTTGGCCAATTCCCAGGCTGGACGAATTTTCTCCAATACTTTTTTCGAGCCTTCGCGCATAGCAATATATGTTTTGCTTGCCCATATTTTGGCAAAGTAGGTCGCAAGCCCACCCTTGTTGTGGCCAATAGACATTTGGTTGTCGTTCAGGATCACCAGCATATTGGGGCGTACGTGGCCTGCATGGGCCAGTGCTTCTAGGGCCATACCCCCGGTAATTGCACCATCGCCGATGACTGCAATGGCCTTTCGTTCGATCCCAAAGTTTGCGGCGGCGAGCGCCATTCCCATCGCTGCAGAAATACTGGTTGAAGAATGCCCTACCCCAAATGTGTCGTACTCACTCTCGCTGCGTTTTGGGAAGCCCGCCAGGCCGCCGGCTTGGCGTATGGATTTTATTTGTTGCATTCGCCCGGTCAGTATTTTGTGTGGGTAGGTTTGGTGGCCGACGTCCCATACGATTCTATCGTTGGGCGTGTTATAGACATAGTGTAAGGCAATCGTGAGTTCCACTACGCCTAGGCCGGCTCCGAAGTGCCCCCCTGTCTGACCAACGGTGTACAAAAGGAATGCACGAAGCTCTTCCGCCAAATTCGTTAGCGACTCCACAGGCAGGTCATGCAGAGACTTCCCCTCATCTAAGGATGTGAGTAGGGGTGTGGATGGCGGTGTGATAGGTATTTCTGAAAGCATGGCCGCAATTCTAGCGCAAAAAGCTATCGATTGGGCGTTTTAAAGGTCTACCTACGCATCGGGCTTATCCTGTGGGTACACTACGGGGCTAAATGGTGTAACTGCACAAAACATACCCCACGAAATGTCTGATGTTGGGTCTGAGGAGAGGGACGCCGCCTTGGACGTTTAGCTTTCGTTGAATCGGTGAATCTGGCGTCGCTGCTTCTTGCTTGGTTTCCCAGAGGGGCGCTCTAGCATTCCTCCCGCTGCTTTGCGCGCCGCCGCCTCTGCCTCACGTTTGTCGATACTCTGTGTGGTCTCTGCGTACAGCATCTGTGCTTCAGCGGCTCCTCGTCGTTGGTTGGTTAGTGCTTTGACCAGGATTATCTTTTCATCCCAACCCTGACGAATCTTCAGGCTGTCACCAATGCTGATTTCCCTGGATACTTTTATTCGCTGTCCTTCGAGTTGAACCTTGCCCCCCTCTATAGCCGCCTTGGCCAGGCTGCGGGTTTTGAAAAAACGCGCAGCCCATAGCCATTTGTCTATACGCAGTTTGTCAGCAGGCTCGGGATTGCTTCTCTGTTTATCTTTCATGGTGCACCGTCGGGCATAATTTCATCAAAATGATGGATGCCGGGAAAGTACGTGTCGGTTCGCTTTTGTTGCCGGCTGTCAGGTTGTAGCACTGTTAGCAAATGGGCCACCCCGTACTCTCGGGCCGAGTGGAGTACACTTTCTGTGTCGTCAATTAGCAGTGTCCTTGCAGGATCGAAGGGGTGCAACGCCTGTAGTCTGTGCCAGAAGGCCTGCTCTTCCTTAGCGAAGTTCAGATCGTGAGAGACAACAATTCGGTCAAACCACGGGCTTATATCGACATTATCCATCTTGATTTCAAGGGTTTTCCGGTGAGCGTTGGTGACCATGACAACATCCTGTGAGCTGCTGTGGAGTTGCTGTAAAAACTCCATGGCATAGGGGCGCAAAGCAATCATGTGGCCTAGCTCTCGCTTAAGGGCGGGTATGTCCATGTCCAGTTGCTCGGACCAATGGTCTATGGAATACCATGCCAGAGTGCCCACATCTTGCCCAAGCCTGTGATGTAACTGCTCGGCAGATGTCTCTTCGCTAATCTGGTGTTTGTCGGCATAAGCGCGGGGCAGGTGCTCGGTCCAGAAGTAGTTGTCAAAGTATAAATCCAGCAACGTACCGTCCATATCCAGCAAAACGGTGTCGATACTGCTCCAATCAATCATACGTAATCCGCATTCAAAACAAGGCCGCTAATTATGCCCCATGTTATAGTTGCCGGGAAATTTTTGTGAAGCTGTGGTGAATGTTGCAAGCGCTAGTTAAACCTCTTATCGAGCTTGCCCGACGGGCTGGCGATGTCATATGCGATCATTATGGGGCTGCCCACGCGGGGGAGTTTGAAGCAAAGGGCGACGACTCTCCACTAACCCGTGCTGACATCGATTCTCACACTATATTAAAAGCCGGACTGGAAGCCCTGGCCGATGATATACCGGTTTTGTCCGAAGAATCTGACCAAGCGGAAACCACCAAGCGTTTGTCCTGGGAAAAATTCTGGCTGGTCGATCCACTGGATGGCACTAAGGAATTTCTTGCTAGAACCGGTGAGTTCACCATCAATATTGCTTTGATTGATGCCCATAAACCTGTGCTTGGCCTTCTTTACGTGCCACTAACACGCAAGGCCTACGTCGGGATTCCTGGAGATGGCGCTTGGCGCTACGAGCTTCAGGGCGACGGGAGATGGTCTTCTGTGCCTGTTGTCACACCCACTTTGCGCACGGGAGAGGCCATGACAGTGCTTGCCAGTAGGCGGCACCATGGGCCAAAGCTAGAGCAATGTTTCGCCTGGTTACAAGAGCACTGGGGAGAGATAAACCGGGTGAACAGTGGCAGCGCTATAAAATTTTGTCAGATGGTTGATGGGGAGGGAGATTTTTACCCCAGATTTTCGCCTTGCTGTGAATGGGACACCGCCGCAGGCCAGGCGCTACTCGAAGCCGCTGGCGGTTGTCTTGTGGACATGGACGGCCGTGCGTTTGGTTACAACACCCGAGACACACTGCTAAACCCTGATTTTTATGCCATATCAGATGCTCAGAACCCTTTTTGGAGAAGTGTTTTCTAACTGGTCTCCCGACCATGCTCTAGCGCTAAATCAATAATGTGCGCTTAATGCTAGGCTACTGGTTGTGTCGACAATCACTCTGGGTGTAGTGTTGCGTTTTAATCCTTAGTGGCAACAGGAAATAAGCTCTCATAATGAACGAACCACCTGAAATAAGTGGCGATTCCGGTCAGGCAGCGAACGAACTCTTCACACCTGGCATGCGATTGTTGGAACTACAAACACAGCACAGGTCATTGGATGCACGCATTAATGAAATTTATGATTTCCCTTATCAAAACCAGGTTTTGTTGCAGCGCCTGAAGAAAGAGAAGCTGCGTTTGAAAGACGCCATCGAGCGATTGAAGAACGAAATCATACCCGACCTCAACGCTTGAATAGACGGTAAGTGCACTACACCCTAGAGCAGTAACATACCTTCGAGTTGCAATAGTTTTGTTTTGAGTGGGATTCCGCCGGCGAAGCCCGTAAGTGAGCCATTGCTCCCGATTACCCTGTGACATGGGACTATGATTGGCAGGGGGTTACGCCCGTTAGCTGCTCCCACCGCCCGAACCGCTTTGGGTCTACCTATTGCACAGGCAATGTCACTGTAACTGCGCAGTTCCCCAAAGGGGATGTCTGTGAGCGCCGACCAGACTTCATTTTGAAATATCGTTCCTCCCGCATTTAATGGCAGACTGAACGCTTGGCGCTGCCCAGCGAAATACTCAGTGAGTTGCGTAGCGCAGACTGAAAGTACCGGGTCGGTAGTTTCGATCTCGTCGCTGGATGTGCTGTGTTGTTGTGGAAATTCTATTTTGGTGAGTGCAGCACCGTCTGAAACCAGCCTGAGCGAACCTATTGGAGTGTCCAGCAATTGGTAGTGAGCGGGTTTTTGTATCTTGGAACTCATGCGCAAAGGCTACTCCAGAGCAGATTGGCGGCATACTAAAGCGATGACGCCGACCATGAATAAGTACGATTTGGAGGGGTCATGTATAGCTAGAGTAATTCCATTGCGGCTATTGCCGCTCTTGATCCCTCAGTCAAAGCATTGGTATGGCTCATATAACCATCCAATTCTGAATGTCCAAACTGTATTCTTCCGTAAGCTTTTTTAACAATCTCTTTGGGCGAGTCCTTACCGTCTTTACCAAAATGAAACCCTGGCTGCGGTGAGATATAAGCATGACCCCAGCGGTTTAACACAATGCCAGCAATATCGCGCTGGGCATTAAAACCATAGTCGGCAAACATATGGGTCATTTGTTGCACAATCTCTTTTTCATAATCCGTATACGATTTACTAAGTAGCTCGGCGCGCCCTATAGCTCCTTGTGCTTCTATAGGGTGCCCTGGGTTATTAAAAGGGACATAAAAAGTCATCACTGCAGGTTTGTTGGGCTCGAAAGGCTGACTCTTTTCGCCGGTGTCCATGGGGCGTCTGATGGAAAAGAAATTGCCAAAGCCTTCAAACCAGCGAGCAGAAGCAATTCCCAATTCGTCAAGAAAGTGCCAATGGCGTACAGCGACATTAACTACCAAGATAGGTGAGTGATGAAATTCTTTATAGGCTTCAGTAATTGCGGGGGGTAAATCTTTAATAATATTACGTCCCACCCAGCCACCAATGGCCGACACAACAGTTTTGGCTTTAACACGTTTAACCACTCCATTTTCTTGGTAGGTAACATTCACGTATTTAGCGGTGTTGGCTGGGCCTGCATGGCTAATGTCGATAGCCGTACTATTTAACCGAATACGGATAGCGTTGCTGGGCCTATCCAAAGCGGTGAAATTTATGGGGTTAAACAAAATTTCTTCAAAGGTTTTTCCGCCAGTGATGCTTTCGGGTATGAGGTATTTGACAATATGTCTAAAACTGCCGGTATTGCCACCGGGGAAACTTAGTGCCCCCATTTCAACTTCATCAATGCTGCTGTCGTAAACATAGCGGGCACGAGTGCAGGGCATTTCTAGTTGTCTGGCCGAATAGGCAGAGTAAGCGTCGCAGCCAACCCCTCCCATAGAGATAGCGATGATAGGGTCAAAATATTCAGTCACTTTTGGACTGTAATCATAGACTTTTTCGAGCAAATCTTTGTAGGACATACTGTCTAGCCAGCGGTCAATACCGTCACCTTCGTACCTATCTTCAAGGTCTTCAAAGGCACGATTTAAATCGGCTTTAACGTCGTCAGGCCAAGGTAGACGGGCGAGCTTATCGGCCCTGGGGTTAATAACCCAAGGTGTTTTTGCGTCGTTACCTAAAAAGTAGCCTGTGTCAAAACGTTCTTCATCCCAGTACACACCATAATAGTTTTCTATTGGGGCTTTAACTTTGGTTTTTTGGGTATCTTGTGTAACAAATTCATATTCAAAAGGTAGGCCCGTTGCGCGATAAATTTCGGCAATAAGCCCTTTGTCATCTTTGTTGGGAGGCCCAAAATCGTTAGAGCCTTGCGGGCCATAGAGCGTATAGCCATCCACTTCAAATTCATTTTGTTTGGCTTCGCCACCAAACACTGGGTGGTTTTCAATAATCAAACATTTTTTGGTATTGCCGTATTTTTTATGAAATTGGTAAGCGGCGCCAATTCCTGAAAACCCACCACCGATAATGACCATGTCATATTCTTCGCCGGTATCATGAACATTGCTCAGGAGCTTTGGCGTTAAGCCATCACGAATTAAATGTGCGGCTTCTCGTACGGAGGCAATATTGCCATTTGAGTTGGCATAATCTCCAACGCCACCAAAACCAGTCCAGGGGTCGTTAAAAACGCCAGCGGCGGTTTTGCTCTTGCCAATGGCGGGTAAGCTTGAACTGAGCAAGGCCGCGCCAAAACCAACTAAAGTGCCATTGACAAAATCTCTGCGTGAAATGTCATCTGATAACTGTAAGTCATGATCTTTTTTCTTAGCCATTATCGACCTCCTTTGGCACTGCTGCGCAGGCTGACTTGCAATGTGGCGCTACCACCGACCGAAAATGCTCCTCTCACTACTGCGTGCTAAATACTAATCTGGGTTCCAGTACTACTGAGTCTGTGCCGTCATCAAGGTAGAGTGTGCCGCCAACAATACTGAGGCCCAGCTTCATTGTACGGTTCATTAACGCAGAAGCGGCTTCTACTTCGCCCCATGGGAATTGCCAAACTTGCATGTGAGGTAGGGCGCTAATAGTGTCGCCATTGAGTTTCCACCAGGTGGCGGCACTTTTGCCAAAGGCATAGACACTTACTTGTTTGGCTTTACCGCAGGCTTTTCGTAATCGCGGCTCTTCAGGTTGTCCCAATTCAATCCAGTGCTCTATCTCGCCATTATCGGCGTGTTGCCAGATGTCTGGCTCATCGGCCGTTGACAAGCCCTTGGTGAATTCTAATCCGCGTGTGTTGTTAAGGCAATATACCAATAAGCGCACGGTCATGCGCTCGATCGTCTCCGAGGGATGTTTTGCCACGATAAGCGACAATTCTTCAAAGTTATTGTTGTCGCTGTCCGCGAGATTAACCTGTGCTTTGTAGATTGTGGGCTTGAGAGCCATAGTTCATTTCCGCAATGTTAGAGTGGGTCCAAAGGCTTAACAGCATGGTTTGCAAAACACCTGCTCCCTGGGCTAGCGCCCTCAAGTGAAACGGGCGATAGCTTTTTAGCAGCAGCTAGATGCTGGGATTTTTGCGCACCACGAATAATACGCCGCTACACAATACAATCACGATAAAGTTCGCGCACAGCACGGTCAAGTGCAGAGTGTTAAAGGGCGACATTGGAGAATCTGTTAATGCCAGTGACGCGCCAAGTAATGGAAATAAGATAGCCATTACCAAGGCAAACCGGGATTTTCCGTAAAGACCAATTCCTATATAAAGATAAGCCGCCCCAAACAAAGCGCCCACTAGCACATTCGAATTTATATCGCGAAGCCACAGCCCTGCTATATGTGTGATGCCCGACAGGCAAAGCAGTGTTGCGGCAATATTTCGCAGACCGGAAAGTGTCATTGTCTAAGTCGTCCCTAGTGCTTTGGCTACTCGCGAGCCACTGTCTCGGCCCAGGGCTCTGGATATTTTATTGCCCGCAGCGATCAGTGCTTTGAGGTCCAATCCAGTGTGAACGCCCAGGCCATCGAGCATATATACCACATCCTCGGTAGCGACATTGCCGGAGGCGCCTTTTGCGTAAGGACAGCCGCCCAGTCCGGCGATGGATGAATCGATAGTGCTGATGCCGAGTTGCAAGGCCACCAGGATATTACTCAAAGCCTGCCCATAGGTGTCGTGGCAGTGCACAGCGAGCTTGTCTGCACTGTAGTTGGCCAGCAGCTTATTCAATAGCTGTTCCATGCTGCCGGCGGTGCCGGTACCTATAGTGTCCCCCAGTGAAACTTCGTAGCAGCCCATATCCAGCAGAGCCCCGGCGACCGTGTCCACTGCAGCGGGTTCTATAGTGCCTTCATAAGGGCAGCCTAATACACACGACACATAACCCCGTACCGCAATTTTGTGCTGTGCAGCGGCCGTCATCACTACCTCGAAACGTTGCAAACTGTCGCTAATACTGCAGTTAATATTTTTTTGTGAGAATGACTCTGACGCTGCGCCAAATATTGCCACCTCGCTCACACCCGCAGCGAGAGCCCGTTCAAACCCTTGTAAGTTGGGGGTGAGTGCGGTGTAACGAACGCCATCATGGGGTTTTATGGCTGCGAAAACGGCTTCGCTATCAGCCATTTGTGGAATCCACTTGGGGTTTACAAAACTGCCTGCTTCGATAACGCGTAGCCCTGCAAGAGCGAGATTTTCTATCAGATCAACTTTGTCTTCCAAGGATATGGTTTGTGCCTCATTTTGCAGGCCGTCCCGGGGTCCCACTTCAACCAGTGTTGCCTGTGTTGGCAGTGTCATCTACAGCGCCTCCCCTGAGGGGGTAAATTGCATTAGTTCGGCGCCGCCGTCTACGAGGTCTCCCGGTGCGTAGTAGAACGTTTCAACTTTGCCATCTTCGGGTGCCTTGATGGTGTGTTCCATTTTCATTGCCTCCATGACCAGCAGGGCGGTGCCAGCTTCAACTTCAATGCCAGGTTCGACCAGTAGTGTGACAACTGTGCCATTCATCGGCGCACTGAGTCCGGCGTTGGCTTCATTGCTGTCCCCTTCGCCGGTGTCCGGTATAAGCTCATTGAAATGGCAGGCCCCTTCCGGCAGATACAAGGTAAAGCCGTCGGTAGTGCTCGCCAAAGTGCCTTTTAGCCGGTGCCCATCGACATTAAAATGAACAACATCACCGACAAGCTCGCCGCGCAGGTGAGTTTGCCGACCGCCTATACACGCGATATAAAGCGCGCCTCGTTGTTCAATTTCTACCCCATGCTCCTGCTCATGGCAGTGCAGGCTGAGGCGGTGTATGTGGGGTTCATTCAGGCGCCATGCGCTGCTGCCCTGCCACGGAGACCAGGGGTCGGCTGCCTTAACGCCCGTTGAGTTTTGCTGTTGTTTGTGAAGCAACAAGGCGAGGGCTGCAAGAGGCAGCTGTTTTTCGAGATCTTGCTGCCTATCGTGAAAAATCAGATCGTGATGTTTTTCAATAAAGCCTGTGTCGATCTCGGCGTTGGCGAAGGGCTGCGAAGTGGCAAGGTTGTACAAAAAGTCCAGATTAGTGACTGTGCCCCCAATACGATAGTCCTTCAAGGCTGTAGCAAGGCGGTGCAATGCGCGCTCCCGCGATTCATCCCAGACAATTAGTTTGGCTATCATAGGGTCGTAGTACACGCTGACTTCATCCCCTTCGCATACCCCTGTGTCGACTCTGACATGGCTGGATTCTTCCGGTGGTCGCAAAAACTCCAGGGTGCCGGTAACGGGAAGAAAGTCGTTGTTTGGGTCTTCGGCGTAAATTCTCGCTTCAAAGGCATGCCCATTAACCCGAACTTGCTCCTGGCTCAGGGGTAATGCCTCGCCATAGGCCACCTTTAACTGCCACTCAACCAGATCTTGACCGGTGACCATCTCAGTCACCGGGTGCTCTACCTGTAGGCGAGTGTTCATTTCCATAAAGTAGTAGCTGCCATCTTCATCCAACAGGAATTCAACGGTGCCCGCACCGGTGTAATCGATCGCCTGGGCTGCTTGCACAGCAGTTTCGCCCATTTCGACTCTCAGTTGCGTACTTATATTGGGCGCAGGTGCTTCTTCGATGACCTTTTGGTGGCGACGTTGAACTGAACAGTCTCGTTCTGCCAAATAAACAGCGTTACCCAAAGTGTCACAGAACACTTGCACTTCGACATGGCGGGGCTTGGTTAAATATTTCTCCACCAACATAGTTTCGTCGCCAAAGCTTGAAAGGGACTCGCGCTTAGCGGCCGCCAGAGCCTGGTCAAATTCTTGGGCAGACCAGACCTGTCGCATGCCCTTGCCGCCACCGCCTGCAGTAGCTTTTAGTAGTACGGGATAACCCATTTCCTCGCTTGCAGCGCGCAGTAGTTCCGGGTTTTGGTCGTCCCCGTGGTAGCCCGGAACCAGTGGTACACCTGCTTTTTCCATAATATTTTTTGCTGCAGACTTGGAACCCATGGCCTCAATAGCTGCGGTGGGCGGACCGATAAAAATGATGTTGTTGTGTGCACATGCTCGAGCGAACTCGGCATTTTCTGATAAGAAGCCGTAGCCGGGATGAACGGCCTGTGCGCCAGTTGCCTTGGCTGCCTCAAGTATTTTGTCTGCCAGTAGGTAGGACTCTCGTGCCGGCGCACCGCCAATATGAATGGCCTCGTCGGCCAGTCTAACGTGCAGGGCACTTTGGTCTGCATCAGAGTAGACCGCGACCGTAGCGATACCCATTTTGCGCGCTGTTTTGATAATGCGGCAGGCGATCTCGCCTCTGTTGGCTATCAATATTTTGCTGAACATACTATTCCCTTCGTGTTAACGCTCTGTGATCCAATTGGGGCTGCGTTTGCCAAGAAAAGCGCCCAAACCTTCCTGGCCTTCCTTTGAAACTCTGATGTGAGCAATTCGCACACAGGTGTCTTCGATTAGTGCCGAGTCAATTTCCCGACCGGCAACACTGGCCACTAGTTCCTTGGCTGCGCGAACTGCATTGGGGCCGTTTGAAAGTATGGCGCTAACTAATATCTCAATGGTTTCATCAAGCCTTTCTTCGGCGACTACCTCGCTCAGCAAACCCATGCGATATGCTTGGTTCGCGTCAAACCGTTCAGCGGTGGTGAAGTAGCGCCGCGATGCCCGCTCGCCTATGGCCTTAATGACATAGGGGCTGATGGTGGCTGGTACCAAGCCAATTTTTACTTCTGATAAAGAGAAGCTCGCTCGCTCGCTGCCCACGGCCATGTCGGCGCAGCTCACCAAGCCTACCGCACCGCCAAAAGCCGCGCCCTGTACACGCGCAATGGTCGGTTGTGGCAGCTCGTGTAGCGACTTGAGCATGCCCGCCAGTAGTTCGGCATCTTTCAAGTTGTGGCCCAAATCATACTCTGCCATGCGTTTCATCCAGCCAAGATCTGCGCCGGCAGAGAAACTCTTGCCGTTGGAGGCGAGAATAACAACGCGCACTTCGTCTCGCTGTGCCAGGGCGTCGAACGCCTCTCTCAATTCGCCGATGATGATATCGTCGAACGCATTGTGCTTGTCCGGACGATTGAGCGTGACGGTTGCAACGCCTCGGGAATCTATTGCTGTGGTTACTGTTTTATTGGTCATTGAGCAAAGCCTCTTTACGTTACATCCGAATTACACCGAAGGTGGAATCTTCAATCGGTGCATTTAAGGCAGCTGATATCGATAGCCCCAGCACCATTCTTGTATCAGCCGGATCGATCACTCCGTCATCCCACAACCGCGCGGAGGCGTAGTAGGGGTGGCCCTGTTTTTCGTATAAATCTAGGATGGGTTGTTTGAACGCGGCTTCCTCCTGGTCCGACATGCTCTCACCGCTGCGCGCCAATTGGTCCTGTTTGACTGTCGCCAGAACGCCCGAGGCCTGCTCACCACCCATAACCGAGATGCGCGCGTTGGGCCACATAAACATGAAGCGGGGTTCATAGGCTCGACCGCACATAGCGTAGTTGCCCGCACCGAAGGAGCCGCCGATGATCACAGTGAATTTGGGTACGTTGGCACATGCTACAGCGTGCACCATCTTCGCGCCGTGTTTGGCGATGCCACCTGCCTCGTACTGGCGACCCACCATAAACCCGGTGATGTTCTGCAGGAAAACCAGTGGGATTTTGCGCTTGGCACACAGCTCTACAAAGTGCGCTCCTTTGAGCGCAGACTCGCCGAAGAGGATGCCGTTGTTGGCAATTATGCCAACCGGATAGCCGTGAATACGCGCATAGCCGCAGACCAGAGTCTCTCCATAGAGTGCCTTGAATTCATCAAAATCAGAACCGTCGACGACGCGTGCTATAACTTCCCGAACGTCGTAGGGCTTCTTTTTGTCCGCCGGGATCACGCCGTATACGTCCTGCGTGGGGTAGGCGGGCTCTACCGGTTCCGAGATGTCCATCGAGAGGGGTTTGATGCGGTTAGTGCGGGCAATCGCACGGCGCACCAATTCTAACGCATGGTGGTCATTATTTGCGTAGTAATCGGTAAGGCCGGAGGTGCGACAATGTACATCGGCGCCTCCCAGGTCTTCAGCACTCACCACTTCGCCGGTGGCGGCTTTTACCAGAGGTGGCCCGCCGAGAAAAATAGTCCCCTGGCTTTTGACGATAATGGCTTCGTCGGCCATCGCCGGGATATAGGCGCCTCCCGCCGTGCAAGAACCCAGCACCGCCGCAATTTGTGGGATGCCTTTTGCGGACATTCTAGCCTGGTTGTAGAAGGCGTGGCCAAAATGGTCTTTGTCGGGAAACACTTCGTCCTGCAGTGGCAAAAAGGCACCGCCGGAGTCCACCAGATAAATGCAGGGAAGGTTGTTTTCTTCAGCGATAGTCTGGGCGCGCCCCTGCTTTTTTACAGTGAGGGGGTAATAGGTGCCGCCTTTAACAGTCGCGTCGTTGACGAATATCATGCACTCCTGTCCAGCTACACGGCCTACGCCGGTGATCATTCCAGCACCGGGCACTGGGTCATCGTACACTTCGTAGGCGGCCAGCTGAGACAATTCGAGAAAGGGTGAGCCGGGGTCCAGGAGGGCGTTCAAGCGCTCTCTGGGCAACAACTTACCGCGAGATGTGTGACGCAATCGGGCTTTCTCTCCACCGCCTTGATGTATCTGGTGAACTTTTAGGCGCAAGTCGTCGACCTGCGTTTGCATATGATCCCGATTTTCGCAGAACGTGGCATCGCGTGTATTTAACCGGCTTTTTAATATCGCCATTGTGTCTTCCTATTCGAATGTTTAATCAAGGTCTTGATACCTTAAGTAGTCTCTTGAAACAGTTCACGTCCAATTAACATGCGGCGAATTTCCGATGTGCCAGCACCGATTTCATAGAGCTTGGCATCGCGCAAAAGGCGTCCGGTAGCAGATTCGTTGGTGTAGCCGAAACCGCCCAAAGCCTGGATGGCCTGTAGCGCCATTTGGGTTGCTTTTTCAGCGGTGAATAAAATAACAGCAGCGCAGTCTTTTCGGCTCTCTTCACCACGGTCGCAAGCGGCGGCTACTGCATAAAGGTAGGCTCGCGACGCGCTGAGGTCGGTGTACATGTCGGCCACCTTGCCCTGCATTAGTTGAAACTGGCCTATGCTCTGCCCAAATTGCTTGCGGTCGTGAATGTAAGGTATTACTTCGTCCAGACAAGCCTGCATGATTCCAACGGGTCCACCGGATAAAACCGTGCGCTCATAATCCAGGCCAGACATCAGCACCTTTACGCCTTGCCCTTCTCCGCGCAAAATATTTTTCGCGGGTACTTCCACATCTTCAAATACCAGTTCGCAAGTGTTGGAACCACGCATGCCCAGTTTGTCTAGCTTGGGTGAGCGGGAGAAGCCAGGGTAATCGCGCTCCACGATAAATGCTGTTATGCCCTTTGAGCCTGCGTCGGTGTCAGTTTTGGCATAAATGATGTAAACGTGAGCATCGGGGCCATTGGTTATCCACATTTTTGCGCCGTTGAGAATGTATTTGTCGCCCTGTTTGCGTGCCTGCAGTTTCATGCTGACGACGTCGGAGCCGGCATTGGGCTCAGACATGGCCAGAGCGCCAATATGCTCGCCGCTACATAGCTTTGGCAGGTACTTCTGCTTCTGCTCTTCGTTGGCATTTTTGTTAAGTTGGTTGAGACACAGGTTAGACATGGCACCGTAGGACAGCCCCACAGAAGCAGAAGCCCGGCTGATTTCCTCCATGACAATGGCGTGAGCCAGGTAGCCCATATTACTTCCGCCATAGGCTTCATCAACCGTCATTCCCAGCAAGCCCATATCACCGAATTTGCGCCACAGGTCGGCGGGGAAGTTATTTTCCCGGTCAATCTCGGCAGCCCGGGGAGCAACTTCCTTTTGCGCCATCTGGTAAACCGCATCCCGCAGCATATTGATTTCTTCGCCTAGGCCAAAATTGAGGGTGGGGTATCCGGTGTTCATACGCGCTTCCTGAGTGTTGGGTTGTTGCCTTGGCTGTCTTGTATTGCGTTTTCGCAGATATTTCTGACTTCTCTTAGTCCCTGGAGCATTTCGTCGATGTCAATCTTTTGCTGCTCCAGAAGTGCGCTACGGGACTTAATTTTATCGATTAAAGAGTGTAGTTGATCTGAGTTGTTGTGCTCGGGGTCGTACATGTCGATCACCTCCACACACTCGTTTAGGCTCATGCCGATGCGCTTGCCACGTAGGATAAGCTTGATTCTCACTCGGTCAGCGGACGTGTAAAGGCGCTTCTGGCCTTCGCGCCTTGGGCTGATGAGGCCTTTTTCCTCATAGAACCGCATCGTTCGGGTGGTGACGCCGAATTCCTTGGCTAATTCCGAGATTGTGTAGGTTTTGTCAGACACGGTTTTGTCCGGCGTCAGTGAAAGTTATGACAATATACACAAAGTTGACGTTAACGTAAACGTCATACATGAGTTTGATTGTTGGAAATCGGATGTTGATAACTAATCGCTGAAGGAGAGAGGGGCGGCCATGAATATAGATCGCTGGCAATAAGGTTGCGTTTATACTTTTTCTGCTTCGCGGGGGTTTCTGCGAGCAGTGTTCGAGTCCATATTTTTGCGTAGCAAAAAATGTCGAGTTGCGCAGCAGCCGCGAAGCAGAAAAAGTATGCAGCCGTCAGCGATCTATATTCATGGCCGCTCCCCTCACCTTAATACGTGAGGAGTTTTACCGCTTACTGACAGCGGTATCTTGGCCAATAAAGTTTCATGTATATAGTCTGTTACGAGCCTTCATTTAACTGTGCCACCAGCTTCGCTTTCATCGGTGTAACCCAGTTCTGTTTTAAATCGGGAGACAGTTGCCCTTCGGATTCCAGTTCGTCACAGAGCTTCATCTGGTGGGCAAGGTCGAACATATCAAATTGGCTAATAATTCGGGCATCGCTGTCTATCGTTAAGATAGAAATGCCCGGGGTTTCGTAATATTCTCCATCGGCACGTCTTCCGGGGCCGCGGTTCATCCAGTGAGTGATGATGGAATTGTTCGTGCCTGCATAAACTCCCATGTAGGGGAATGTCCAGCCCTCCCAGCCTGCCTGCATGTCGCGCCCGTAGTGCGTTGTTTTTATCTCTTCAATGCCGTGTGCCTCTACCCGCATTACTCCCGCATATTCGCAGGTGTAGACACAGTCCTGGGCATAGAGCTCATCTACAAAAAACGTCCAATTGCCTGTTTGTGAGGCTTCCTGATGTGCCCGAATTAATTTTCCAGCGGTGTCTCTCAAAATGCCTTCTGCCAGTTGGGTCATGTGTTATTCCTGTTGGGGTATTTATGTCAGTGTAGGTGCAATGTGAGGTAGGGGCAATATAGGAAACGATGTCGTTTGTAACTCACGAGTTGTTTATTGATGGGAGCCGTCGCAATATTTGTTACTATGTACTTTGCCGACTCAATCGCGTGTGCGCGCCCAATCTCTATGTCAAAAACAGTCATCTTGCCTCTATTATCCAGCGGCGACTTTATCTCTGGCCAGTTAATTGCAGATACCCTGGGTGTCAGCCGCACTGCGGTTTGGAAACAGCTAAAGAAGCTGGAGGACCTAGGGCTGTCGATTGAGTCAGTGAAGGGTAGGGGGTACCGCATCCCCGGTGGCATTGAGCTACTTGATGAAGCACAGATAAAAGCAGGGCTTACGGCGCAAAGTGAGGCATTGCTGACTACTCTCGTTATTGATGAGGTCACCGATTCCACCAACTCGGAGGCTTTGCGGCGAGTGGCACAGGGAGCCAGAGCGGGTGTCGTGTGCACTGCTGAGCAACAGAGTTCGGGCAGGGGGCGTCGGGGGCGAAGTTGGGTTAGTCCTTATGCCCGTAATGTGTATGTTTCACTGGTCGGGGAGTTTACCCAGGGGGCTGCGGCACTGGAGGGTATGAGTCTAGCCGTGGGCGTGGGGGTGGCTAGAGCGTTGGAGCGCAGCGGAATTTCAGGCGTTCAGCTCAAGTGGCCCAATGATATTTTGTATGAAGGCGCCAAATTGGGTGGAATATTGTTGGAAATGGTAGGCGACGCAGCGGGATCCTGTCAGCTCGCCATCGGCGTGGGCTTGAATGTTGCGATGCCAGAGCGCGCGGCACAAGCTATTGATCAGGAGTGGACGGATGTGACGCGCATCGCCGATACTGGAGGGGTAGCCTGCCCGGGTCGCAATGAATTGCTCAGCGCACTGTTGAACGAATTGTTGCCACTTATCGCCGACTTCGAAACTAAGGGCTTCGCAGCATGGCGTCAATCCTGGGAGGCGTTGGATGCACACGCTGGAAAATCAATAATACTGCGCAGTGGCGACGGGGAAATGGCAGGTGTCGCGCTAGGTGTTAATGAGCGGGGGGCACTGCAACTGGAGACCACCTTGGGTATCCAAAGTGTTTTCGGCGGTGAAATTTCTCTGCGAGAGGCAAAATAATGATGAAACACGTTTGTTTGCAGATGGACGTGGGCAATAGTAGCGCCAAGTGGCGATTGGTGTCAGCTGATAGCAGTATTACCGAGCGAGGTGAGTACCGAGCGGATGATGCTCGCACCCTAGCGCAATTGCTATCACTCTCGTCCGCTCCTGATAAAATCTGGATATCCAGTGTGGCCGATGAGCACTCAGAAGCAAAGCTGAGGGATGTTCTTCTACAGCAATGGGGCGTAGAGCCCTGGTTCGCCCGGTCAGAAAGGCAAACTAAGGCTCTAGTGAACAGTTATGCCGATCCTAGCCGCATGGGTGTGGACAGGTGGCTGGCTATGCTGGCGGCGCGCGAACAACTCTCTGGTCGAATCTGCGTTGTTGATGCAGGCTCCGCTCTTACCATCGATGTGGTCGCCGCCAATGGCCTGCATGAGGGGGGTTATATTTTGCCTGGCCCGGCTTTGATGGAGCGAGCGCTGTTATTTGACACGGGCAGAGTACGCTTCAGTGAAGAAGCGGCCTATGAGTTATCCCCGGGAAAATCCACCGCCGAGGCTGTGAGGCATGGTATTGCACTGGCTCAGGTAGGTGCGGTGCGTTTGGCTCTTGCGCAGCTAAATATTGCTGAGGGCCAACTTGTATTCTGCGGTGGTGGCGGTGAAACACTGCAGTTATTATTAGACGGCTGTGGTATTTTGTCTCCCGACCTGATTTTCGAGGGTCTGGCTCTCATGGCGGGGGCCTCAGCCCGGCGCGGTGGTAACCAGATTTCCTGAAAAACTCCTTAAAACCGCCTTGTGCAAGCTTAATGAGTTCTTGGTCTTTCCCTATACGTCGCTCTATGACATAAGGTTTTTGAAGGTGCCTGTATAGAGAGTATTCCAATTTATACGGGTTTCTAATCACTACAATTACTTTCTTTCTCTTAGATACGGGTATCTGCGTTATTCGTTGTATATGTTCGTTTGCAGCACTCAGCGTACAGTGGCGGTTGATAGTTGTGATAGGTATGACATCCCCCTCAATTACCTGTGGAGGAGGGTTCTTCTTCGCATCAATGTGACAATTATAAACGGGGGGCTTAAGGACGCTGAGCAAATATTTGGAACAGCTCATGCCACCTGTTTTTCCAATATGAATGAAAACAATTTCATTGCTCGTCATCAGCGGCTGGAAAGAGCTCCATGCCAGAGGGAATACACTCCACTTTCATAAGTGTTTGCATGACCTGCTCACGCTCATCTTCTAAGTCAGTAAAGGTAGAGCTAACGAATACCTGGTATCGTTTATCCATAAAACTTTCCTAGAAGCGTCTGCGGTGGACGGCACAAAATTGAATTAGCCAGATGTCTGTAGTGGTCTAAAAGAAAGGTAAGCTCCAACAACCCGCCCACGCGACCGCTTTAGAGAATATCGGTCATCCAGTGATGAGTATCCCAAGGTTCTTATCAGATGCCGCTGGCATAAGAAAGCCTTGCTGAATAGCCCTGCTATGTGGGGTAGATTTTTGTAAAGGCCGTTGATATTCTCGGCACGCTCTCGCCAATAATGACTTGGTGCGACGGGTCTAATTCTTTTGTGCGATTTCTCTCAAAACGCTCAAAAACCACTCTTACATCAGCATACAGTTATATAGGTGCCGTTTTGACAGCCCCCCCAAGATTTGATTACTACCGTCCCGAGATCGATGGCCTCAGGGCTCTCGCCGTTCTTAGTGTCATGTTATTTCATTTCGGATTAGACAGTCTCTCGGGAGGCTACGTTGGGGTAGATGTGTTTTTTGTCATCAGTGGGTTTTTGATTACACGAATGATCATAGATTCTGTGGCAGATCAGTCGTTTCGATTTAGTGAGTTTTATATCCGAAGAGCAAGAAGGCTAGGGCCAGCATTAATAGCTACGATAGCCGCAACCTTTTTTGTTGGTAGTTTCATTCTCTCCCCAGCACATTTCGAGCGTTTGGGTGGATCCGCTGTCCATGGACTACTGTCGTTGTCGAACTACTATTTTTGGACTGAAACTGGCTATTTTGATGCAGATTCAATGGTCAAGCCGTTGCTCCATCTATGGTCTTTGGGGGTGGAAGAGCAGTTCTATCTAGTTTGGCCGTTAACTTTGGTAGTCATACTTGGTGCTCTGGGTCGAAGAAATATTCTGCCCGTGATATTGGTCGTGTTTGCTGTGCTCAGTTGGTGGATTGCAGAACTTCTGATAGACGTGGATAAGTCGGCAGCATTCTACTTTTTGCCGGCAAGAATTGTAGAGTTTGCGTTAGGCGCATTGACCGTTTTTCTCGTCAGGTTTCATATAGGTGTCTGGGTAAAAGAGTTTGCCTTTCTGTTGGGTTTAGTCCTTATTTTATTTGCAGTCTTTAATTTTGATGAGAAAACCAGATTCCCCGGCAGCAATGCACTAATTCCATGCCTCGGCGCAGCCTTGGTCATAGTAGGCGGTCAGGCGAAATACCTAGGCTGGCTGCTGAGAAACAAAGTAATGGTCGCCATTGGCCTAATAAGCTACTCCTTGTATCTGTGTCACTGGCCACTGTTTGTTTTCTACAGTTATTCACGGCAGGCACACTCGCTGGGTGTTGACGAGGTTGCAGTACTCACACTGGTCTCTATTGGTGTGGCTTTCTTGATGTACCGATATGTAGAGAGACCATTTAGATCGCGGCCAATGGGGGAAGGTTCATCTATATTAGATTTGAGGTTCGCTCTGTCATTGTCTCTCATCTCGCTTGTAATTCTTTTTCCCGCTGCACACTCTTGGGCGAATCAGGGGTGGTATTGGCGTTTTGGTAATAGCAATGAGTTAGCTGATGTATTTGATCTCGATCGCCTAAGATTCGAGACGATCCAATATAATAGAGAGAATATTTTGGGGGCCACATTTGCAACACGTGGGACAAAGGTTCTTGTGATTGGCGATAGCCACGCGAGAGATGTTAGTAATGGCCTGCATAAGTCCTTACCCGAAAGCCAATATCAAGTGCGCGTCCAGTCATTTGACGAGGCATGTTTAGATCAAATAATGCCAGACGGCGGCGTGTTTCTGCAGGAAGTTAAAGGTGTTGATCCAAAGTGCTTGAAGCAAGCAGTAGAGCTAGCTGCTTCCTATAAAGTTATAAATGCTGACGTTGTTGTTTTTTCAGCTAACTTTGAGGCTCAAACAGCGATGAAAATAGATAGGCTAGTACTGTTAGTGAAAGCGAGATCGAAAAACAAGCAAGTCAAAATACTGATTATGGGGGCTGCAGTCAGGTTTCCTAACTTTCATTCCGAGGCCATCAGACTATACGGGCAGGGAACGAGGTTCCAGGAAATTAATACAAAATCTGGGTCATTCTCCAAAGCTAAACGGCTCGATCAAGTAAATCGCTCCCTTCAGAAGTCGGTTGGTATTCAAGAGGGCGTAGTGGTGTTGTCTAAGAGGTCGTTGCAGTGTAGGAATGACAGTTGTGACTTTTTTACGCCAAGTGGAGCATTGGCTATTTGGGATGCGAGCCATTGGACCCTTGAGGGTGCAGAGCTATTTGTTAGTAGGCTTATTGAAGATCAACCGGATCTTTTTTAGTGATGGCTTTGATATTTGTAGCTCTC
>Ga0308021_10000265_pt1 | contig 24882 bp, 29 predicted proteins | sample Neamet351_FD_201296 | JGI IMG/M metagenome (GOLD analysis project Ga0308021, IMG submission 201296) | Marine microbial communities from water near the shore, Antarctic Ocean - #351 | ecosystem: Environmental > Aquatic > Marine > Unclassified | place: Southern Ocean | collected 2014-10-02
GTGCCATGAAACGGCGCACACTCGGCCAGTGTTTTCATGCCGAGGCGTCAAGCGCCGATATTTACGAAATCTTCATATCACCCACCCTGGCCGACAATGTCGACGTTGCCGCCGTGCTGGCGCATGAGTTATGCCACGTTGCGGATAAATGTGAAAACGGCCACAGGGCACCATTCACCAAATTGGCGCGCATGTGCGAGTTGGAGGGTAAACCTACCGCCACGGTGGCGGGTGAGGCGTTTAAACAGTGGATTGACGAGCAATGGCACATTTTAGGCAACTACCCGCACGCCGAGATTGCGGCAAACCCCCAACACAAAAAACAAACAACACGAATGCATAAGGTCACTTGCGCGAATGATGATTGCGGCATGGTGTTTAGGACTAGCGCCAAGTGGATTGACGCCAACCCAGAATTATCATGCCCGGCATGTGCGGCACCGTGCCGCATAGCCTAATAGCTGAGCGTTTAAACAACCAGACAGGAGCTGAGAATATGAAAGTCATAACCATCGAATGGACTGCAATCGAGCGCTTTAAAGCGTGGTGGCCGTGCCACAATCTCCCAGAAAACGCGGATTTAATCGTCGCGGCTTTCGCTGATGATGGCGATCTAATAAACTATGAGATGTGCAACCACGCCGACATTGTGGTTGTCGAGAACGCCGACGCTGGTGAAGCACTCTCTGCGCTATTCGAAGACGCGAAAGAGCGCGCCATCAATAAATCCCCGCAATCCAACATTCTCAATAATTGGGTGTATGCCTAATAACTGAGCGTTTAAACAGCGAGATGGGAATAGTGAAATGACCACATTAGACAATTGGCCTACACAAACCAAACTTCGCGGCACACACGAAGATGAATTTGAAGGTTACCTGACTTTTGCCGACGATGGTAAGGGTGGTGACGTTACCCGCAATGGCGCGCCACTTAAAACATTTGAGGAATGGATGAATAGCTGAGTTTCTCGCGGCATACCCGCCCACAATGGGCGGGTATAGCGCGGCAAATTCTACCGCAAAACAGAGAAAGTAAACCAAAATGAAGAAAATTTATGTGGCTTTAGGCGGTCTGGTAGCAGTTTTATCGGCTGGCGGTATCGCGGCAAATGCCAGCTACTCAAACGACTGTAACTATAATTCAGACGGCACGTATACCGCAAACGGCCAAACGTCGGCCCACGGCACCATGAACGACGCTATGCATTGCGCCGCCCAGGGCGTCTTGCCTGAGATAGTGGCGCAACGCCTCGGCGTGTGGGGTGATGATGAAGCGCAAGAATGGGCGCAGCAAATCAGGACGTTAAATAACGAAATCCGCCTGAAAAATGAGGAGGCGGCAAAAACGGCGGAGTCGGAAACCGCAGCACCTATTGTAGAATAATAGGAGTTTTTCGCGGCGTGCCCACCGCGCGAGCGGTGGGTATAGCGCGGCAAATTTTACCGCAACAAAATTGAAAGGGGAAACCATGAAAATACAATTCTCAAAATTCTTTTCCACCGATAGCCCGAAAGCTATCAAGGCCGACAAATTCGGATATTTGAATGCCATCAATTACATGGCGCAAGATGACACCGCCAGCACGGCTGATAAATATTTTACACTATGCCCGCACTCAACGGCGGGCTGTCGCGCGCTATGCCTTGGCAAGTATAGCGGCCAAGCGGCCATTGTTTCCGATCTAGAAAACGGAACCAACCGCACGCGGGAAAGCCGGATTCGCAAAGCGCAATATTTCATGAATGACCGGAAGGCGTTCCTTGCTGAAATGACTTGGCACATTCAAAAGTTAGCCAAACAAGCAAAGCTTGCAAATAAAACGCTGGCAATTCGCCCCAACGGCTCAACGGATATCAACTTCGCAAACATTGCGCGGAGTTTCCCTGAAACGCAATTTATCGACTATACGAAAAGCTTGCGGCGGATTTTGGATAAAACACGGCCCACCAATTACAATTTGACCTTCAGCTTGAGCGAAACAAACAAAGCTGAAGCATTGCAAGCGCTAGCGGCAGGCTTCAACGTCGCTGTGGTGTTTGGCCACGGCCAGCCAAAACGGTTCCTCGGCCATGACGTGATCGACGGCACGATTCATGACTTGCGGCACCTAGATCCGTCACCCGTGATTGTCGGGCTGGATCCGAAAGGGGCAAAGGCGAAAGCCGATCAAAGCGGGTTTGTAATGCGTGATTATGAGGTGGCGGCATGACATTTGAACCCTACGCCGCGAAGCCGCCCGCCTCACCTAAACTCAACACGGCCAGCAGGTCGTGCTTGCGATGTAATAAAAAATTCAAAAGCTCGTGGATTGGCAATCGCATGTGCTGGCGTTGCGTCGACGCAAACGGCAGTGAATATATGGGCCCAGTCAGCGAGCGCATAAACGCAAAATCTCGTAACGTCAACAGAAAGCGAAACGAATAATGATAAAAGAATACACGGTGGTCGTGACGCGCGACATAACCGAGTCAACCACAATTTACATCAACGCCAACTCGATTGATGAGGCGGAGAAAGCGGCGTTGTTGACTGCCAAAATGAAAGAGCACAATTGGGTCAAGGGGTCCGACTATGAATCCCCTTATGTGACCGATATCTCAGGTGGCATATGAACGCTAAACAGTTCAGGGACGCGCGCCACGAGCTGGCGCACACCCAGCACAGCTTGGGGCAGTTCATCGGCGTCACAGCGCGCCATATATCCCGCTATGAGTCAGGCAAGCAGAAGGTGCCACAATCAAAAGCGATTTTAATGGGGATGATGCTTATTAAAAAATCACAACAAGACCGACGCCACGGGCGTCATATGCGCAAAAAGAAGCTAGAACACGCCGCCAAACATTAGAGGAAACTCTCCTCTAAAATCTAAGGGCAGAAATCGGCTGATTTCTGCCCTTTTTTACGCCAAATCCGCCGCCAAAAGGGAAGTTAGAGCAAATACGCGGTTTTCCTTAGAGTCTCTGTATTTATATATATAATATTATTATTATTATTCTATATTACTATACTCTACTACTCTATCTCCCCTTCTTAAAACAAAAAACATAGGCGGGCGGCGGCGTTCAGCGTTAGAGGAAACCTAGAGGAGTTTTTATTTTATCCCAAGTCTGCGCTAATTTCGACCACATTTGACGCCAATTCTGTTTTGCTCATCTCCTCTATGAACATATTTGCTTGGCGCAAGTCATCTTGTGCCACCCATTTCTGTCTCTGGCGGATGGCGCGCAGCTCAGTTTGTTTTCCATTTATCAAATATCGCGCACCATTTTTGGTGTCGTCGGCGCGTAATGTTTTAATTTTACGCCAAATCAACCGGCCAGTTGCGCCAGGTTCACGCATGATTTTCTCCAAATCCAGGTCTCGCGCAGCCCAGCCAATAGCAGTTTTTAAGGTCTTCGCAGATACCAAATCCGGGGCGTGATGCTCCAGAATATGATCAAAGATAATATCAGACGGGGCCCGGCTGCTCTCTGTCATCATCGCTTTGGTGGCTGTCATCGGCGGGTAGATGTGGTCATACTCACTAACATCGCGCCTCATGAGCCACCAATACGCGCGCTGTGCTTCGTCGCCCGACAGAGCGGCGTTCAGTTTATCATAATACGCGTACCCTCGTCGCGTGGTCGGGTTTTCGATGCAGAATGTGCGCCGGCATTCCTCCTCCAATGCAATAGCATCAATATGATTCGAGAATATCAGTGCATTAAAATAGATGTTAGTGGTGCGGGTGCGCCCGTACTTTGGGTTAATGCGCTGATTCTCACCCACGCTGGTGTCGACACGCTGTTTAAACGTGTCGTAGGCGTGATAAAAATCATCGCGAGTAAGCGACGAGTCTTTCGACTCCTCAACCACGAGATATTGGCAGTCGGCCATCCAGTCATTATAGGTCTGCTCGGCGGATGTGCCTTTTCCAATAAGCTGGCCCATTGAGGCTGTATTGATGTTGCCTTGCAACACACGTTCGAGGAACTTTTTTATCCACGAGCGCCCGGTGCCGAATGCGTTCTCGGCCACCATGATCACAGCGTAGGAGCGTGAGTCGGGGTATTGCAGTTTATAGGCTAGCCAGTTGAGGAACACCTCCCGCTCGGTTTTCTTCGGTATAAGGAACTCGATGTGTTCTAAAAACACACCCGGCACAAGCGTCGTCTCCGCGTGATTGGGCGGCACGTATGTGTTGAGATAGGCTTGGCCGTGCGCCTGCACCACGCCCACGTCTTGCCAGCGCTTGACCGGCTTATAGATGGTGTCGACGGCGCGGCGTGTGCGTGAGCTGGTGAGAAAAGCAGTCGAGACCGGCACGGGGGTGTCGGCGCCGGGCATACTGACCTTGCCCATGTGCTTCAGTTTCCAGTCGGCCAGCGGCCACATCCACTTCCCGCCATGCGGGCGCTGGAGTACATCGGCGACACGCTGTTCCGACTCAACATAAACATACTGCGCTTGCAGCCACGGCAGCGGGTCATACCCTGCAACATGCGGCGCGCCCCGCCCCTTGCCCCACTTGACGAGGTCAGCCAAGCGCTTGTCCGTACAATGATCATGTTGGCATTTAAAGGCTCGCGTCGGGACATAATCGCCATCACCTCGCCCTAGTGGGCTGTAACCGGCGACGTTCTCACCAGTGGTGTGCTGGTCGGCCCACGGACAGATAATATCCACCCAGGCGTGGCCGCCATCTTTAATAATCATGCCTTGCGTCGCCAACCAATCCAACATAGGGTCGATGTTGGCTCTTGCCTCAAAACTTCCCGTTTTGATGTTGATGACCTCGGCGCTTTGAGTCTCCTCCCGCAGAGCGTCGAGGTCTGCTCCCATATCCCCGACTAACTCTTCGGCAGACCACATGGGCATGTCCCAGTGTCCAACCAAACTATGAAACATGTCACGGCCCGGTTTGAGATTGGCTGATCCAGGGACGCGCACCACCCGGTATGCGCCACCGGCACCGCCGTCTCCCCATCCTTTATCGGCACACCATGTGAAGAGCGCTTCGAGTAAGCTGAACTCAGTGGACGGTTCAAGGAAGTATCCATATTGGAAATTGTCTTTCGACGTTTCGATCTTCCAGGATGGCTCGACAGGAGGCGGTGTTGCTTTAGTGCCGATGTCATCGAGAACAAAACAGTGCTGGCGTACCAAGTTAGCCCGCCCGCGCCCCACCATCGAACCTTTCGCATTCATCTCTCCATCTACTGTGGACACGCAGAAGTACCATGCGTGATCCTGTTTATCCGAGTCCCACTTGCGCCATGCCCTATCGGCCGTCAGGTGGTTGCTGAAGAACGAACCGTTGCCGTCCTCCTTCATTATCTGCCGGCAGACCATGACATTCTCACCATCCTCCAGCTCGGCGAAGATAGTGTCTAAGAACTCATTCGCTTTGATCATAGTACCGGTCCTTCCATCACGCCGTTGTCCTTGTCGAAAAACTTGGGCATGGCGGGGTTCTTGGGAAAACCGCCCGCCCAGGCTTCATACAACATGAGCCGGTCGTCGGGGCTGTAGGTGAGGCGTCCCTTATAACCCTTACCCTCTGCGCGTAGCCGCTTTTCAAGTCGGGACAACCACTCTTTACTGCTTACGGTGTCGTCGTTGGTCGTCTGGATGGCGTAGTCTGGTTTTGTCACTATGCGGGGCATTATGCTAATCCTTCTGCTATGCTGAGACATGAACTGCACCGGCGGTTGCCGATCCAGGTGCTTTCAAAAATTCTCTGACAGCTTATACATTTACGTTCTGCTGTCTTTAATTTAGGTGAGGGAGATGGCATCCGCGAGTATTGATCACGTCGCCGCTTCCAATACTCTTTGCCGGCGTATGTCATGCCACTACCTTTCATTTCATATGGGATTTCAAAAGCTCCATCCACTCTGCGTTCCCTTTGACGCGCTGAGTGACGATGTGATCGACGGAGGCGTCGCACATTAGGGTCGTGACGTTCACCTGCTTCGTTTGCCCGGTGCGCCACAACCTGCCGTAGCCCTGGATGAAAGCATCTCGGCTCCAGACAGGCTGGAAGAATAATAGGTCGGCGTATTGGTGTTGCAGCCCCTCAACCCCGTGGCTCATGGAGTTGATCTGAGCGATCTCGACCGTTTCCGGCGCCCACGCCTTGAGTAGCTTCTCTTGCTCAACGAACTCGTAGAACACGAGGCCGGGTCGGCCCTCAAGCTCTGTCCACCACCCACAGGCGGCGAGTAGGCGCTCTTGATCGAGCCGCACGATGCGTGTGCGCTCCCGGTCTTGGTACATGAAGCCCGAAGCGATCTGGCGCAGCTTGCCGACGTTGACGGCTGCGTTGGCGGCGTCGATGATTGTGTCCTGATCCTCGAAGTTGGGCGGCTCGGGGTTGTCAATGGCGTCGATCAAGTCGGCCTCGACCTCGACCACCATATCGCTTTTCATGGTCTCGTACAGCGCGAGCGTGTCCTTTGGCATCGAGAACTTGATCTCATGGAACACCAGCGGCGGCAGCTTCTCTTCTTTATTAAAAGGCATCATGTGGACTAGCGGTGCCACAGCATCAAGTATCTGCTCGGCCGCGCCCTCGCGCAGTGTCAGCTCATGGCCGTTATAGTCTTCAGTGAAGTACTTAGCCTCGAACTTACTCTGGTTGGTGCCGAGTGACGCGCCGCCGTCGATTATGCGCGCCATCTTGAACAACTTCTCCAGGTTCTGGCTCACCGGTGACGCCGTCAGGCCGCAGCGCCACGTAAAGCGCGCACCGTACTTCTTTGAACGCAGTGAGCGCGTCTGCTTGCCGGCTGCTTTTGACAGCTCGTCGATCACGATGCCGGTGGCGGCGTGGGCTTGGGTTGTCAACAACCAATCGAGGTTGTTGAGGGATACCACTATAACCTGGGGGTTATCGCAGTTTAATTCATGCGCGCGCGCAGCGGGCGCACCTTTTAGTTGGCGTATAACTAAACCGTCAAGGTGCCGCCATTTGTCCGCCTCACGTAACCACACATCCTTAGCCAACACCTTCGCCGGCACCGCCACGATGAAGCGCTTGTGCGCGCCGCTGTCGAGCAGCTCCTTCATGGCGGTCAGGCACATCACGGTCTTGCCTTCGCCGGTGTCAGCGACGATGATGGACTCATCACCGTTGTACATGAACGAGATGGTGTCTTGCTGGTCTTTGGTTAGTGTGAGGTCAGTCATGTTAAGTGTTCCACCCATTCATCTACAGCGGCCACGCTGTCTATCACCACCACCGTAGCGCCAGCAGCTTTAAGCCTATTGATCTCTAGTGTTTGTTTCGCGCTGAGTTTTCCCTGTCCATCAGGTCGCTTCAACTCCATCAAAACGACTTGACCATCTGCCGCCAGGAACCTGTCAGGGAATCCTGTCTGACCCACCGCCACCAGCTTGCGGCAGTAGATGTCATGCTTGCGGCACTGTTTGACAAGGTACTGGTCGAGTTGCTTTTCAGTTTTCATAAACTTTCCCGATTGACGTAGGGTGTGAAGTATCATACATTCACTTTTGAAAATTGCAAACGGAGAATTTCAGATGGGTTCCAAAGAGAAAGCGTTGGCCGAACTTGAAGAGGTCATAAAGAAATATGATCTGGCGGACTCAACGGTGGGCCGCGCAATAGCGGGCGACCCGCACTTCATGGAGCGTATGCGTGACGAGCGGCGCGCGGTTACAACAAAGACGCTTGACAATGTGGGTAGGTACATACTAAAACAGCGTGGTCAGTTGGATTTTGAATTTTAAATTTTGGAGAAGGAACGGCAAACATGACAATTCACCTACCATTTGGCGGCTCGACCGCTGCCCGCACACTCGGATGCCCTGCGTGGCATCGTAAGTCAGAGAACCTCCCCCGTAAGCCTGCCGGTGCCGCTGCCATTGAGGGCAGTATGCACCATGAGGTGCAAGAGAAGTGCCAGCGCCAGGTTATCACGCCAGAGGCGTGCCTCGGGCTGGTCTACACTGAAGATGATGTGTCGCGCGGCTTCGGTGAAGACGACCTCGAACTCTCTAACATCGCGTACAACGCCACCAACGCGCTGCTTGATAATCTTGACATCGATCAGATCGAGGTCGAGCCGTTTGTCCAACTGGTTGAAGGTACGGCAGGCGGCTCTATCGATCTGCTGGGGTTGTCGGCTGACGGTAAAACAGCGTTGGTGTTGGACTACAAGTTCGGCAGCGTGCCGGTCAGCGTGGAGAACAACGCACAACTCCTTTCATACGCGGCGAGCGCCTGTGCTGACCCAAGCACATCTGATATGTTTGATGGTGTTGATAATGTTGTGATCGCGATCATTCAACCACGCAAGAAAGGCGTCACTTTCACACAGACACTATCTGTCGAAGAGGTGGCTTCGTTCAGGACGAAATATTACAAGGCGGTAGTCCTCGCGGATGAACCCAACGCGCCGGTAATCCCCGGCCCACATTGTAGGTTTTGCCCTGCTGCACCCTACTGCTCGGAGCGGCGTTTAAACGTGGTGGCGACCAACCTGTTGGGTAAGGAAGAGTTGAGTCAGTTGCAGGCCGCTGCCGACGTGGTGACCGAGACCGAGGCGTGGCTGAAGGAGATCAAGGAAGAGATGTACCTTCAGATTTCTCGCGGCGTGCCGCTCAACGGCTGGAAGCTGGTCAACAAGCGCGCTACACGTAAGTGGATTCACGCGCCCACTGCGTGCAAAGCGATTAGCGCTACTAAAAAATTCAAGAAGGCCGACCTCCACACGAGAGCGTTAATGTCGCCAGCTCAGATGGAGAAATTTATCAAGAAAGCCAAGGTCGATATCGACCTCACCTCATTCATTGAGTCGGTGAGTTCTGGCACCACAATCGCACCCTCATCCGATGACGCAGAAGCCGTCATCGTATCAGATGTGCAGGGCCACCTCGCTGACATAATGGGTAAAGCGGAATAATCTGCATTAAACTTTAAACATTGGAGAATAAAATTATGGCTACCAGTTTCCCCGTAGTACAGAACGTCGACGACCTTTCGCTCGCTCTTTCGCAGTCGAAGGTTCAAGAGCAGGGAGGTGCCAGCGGCGTCTCTTTCCTCAAGATGGACTACCGCACCGGGGAATTTACCCTCGGCGTACACAGCGATATCGTCACCGGCGATGAAGTATTAATCCATACACCGTCAATTCAGCATGGTTGGATTATGTGGTCGGGTAACCGCCCGCAGAAGAAGATGGTCAGCTTTACCGCTGATCTGCCGATGCCGATGGACGCCAATGGCAAGGACACGCCGTCAGAGGGGCGTACCTTCCTCGGCGCTATGTATGATGGCGGCGATATGTTGTCTTATGAGGGTAACTCCTATGGCATTAGAAAAGGGGTTGATACCCTGCTTGGTCAAATCCGCGCGCACTCAGCGGCGGGGTCGAAGCACCTATACCCGTTGGTCACGCTCGGCAGCGAGCGATACCACAGCGCCAAGGTGATGAAAGACCCGAAAGGTGAGCAGTGGGTCCACAACCCCGTGTTCACTATCATCGCCTGGTGTGATGCGGAGGGTAATAAGGAAGGTGAACCGGCGAAAGCGATTGAAGCTGAAGCCGCACCTGTGGATCAGGAAGCTGCGCCAGAGGTCACCCCAGCAGAAACGCAGCCGGAGCCGCCAAAACGTCGGCAGCGTCGGCAGCGTACACAACCAGCAGCCTGACTTGCCGCAGGCTGCGAGCGCGGGCATTAGCTCGTGAGCGCGGCGCGCCAAGGTTAATCCCTTTTCCTTGGCGCGCCGTTTGGTTTTTCAATTATGTTCAGGGACTTGATACATCGCTGAACGGGGGTGCTACTGCCGTGGCACCCCCACCTTAAATCGGGAGAATTTGAGATGAGTATTAATTCATACGTAGGTAAATTAGTGTTCGATAATAATATTAGTTCTGATCTGGAGGATCAGGTAAAAACTCTTAATGAAGTCACCGACCTTCACCACGCGCGCATGGATATGATGATTGCGACTATCACCCGGCTGACGGATCGGGTTCAGTTTTTGGAGCGTCTAGTTACCGACGATGGTAAGTGACGCAGATGTCTAAAATGTGCTGGATTGACCTTGAGACGAGGAGCAACGTCGACCTCATATTCCACGGCCTAATGCGCTACGCGCAAGACCCGTCGACGCAGGTTATATGTATGGCGTGGGCGTTCGACGATGAGCCGGTGGAGTTCTGTTGGTTGAACGGGGGCTTTCCGGCGGCGGTTGAGAAGCACATTAGTCAGGGCGGTGCGATCACAGCCCATAACGCCGAGTTTGAGCGCGCTATTTTCGAGTTCGTGATTAACCAGGACTACGACCTGACGCCCGCTTTACTCTCACAGTGGCGCTGTTCAATGGCGATGGGGCTGGCGAACGGCTACGGTGCCGCGCTAGATACCCTCGCCACGGGTCTCGCGCTGCCGTTCCAGAAGAACCCGGAAGGCACACGGCTGATACGTGAGTATTGTGCCGCCGGCCATAAGGATATCTTCGCGCCTGAGTACGAGAAAGACCGTGAGATAATGAAGGCGTATAACATCTCCGACGTGGAGGTGATGCGCGCCGCAACTAAATGCCTGCGCCCGCTCACCGACGATGAGTGGGAAGAGTATCAAGTCAACAGCATCATCAACCAGCGCGGCATCCCTATTGATGTGGAGTTCTGCACAGCGGCGCTGGGCTACACCTACGAGGTGTCCGACGACGCCAACCGCATGATCTGTGAGTTGACAGGTGGGGTGATGACCAAGGCCACTGAACGCAAGAGCCGTGACGCGTGGCTATTCCCGAAGCTCACACCATATCAGATGAAGTTGTTGGAGGTTTATAAAAAAGGTGAGAAGAAATTCAGTCTCGATCAGGACCACCGGAGGTATTTACTCGAATGTGACGATCTCAGCCACGAGGCAAGACGACTGCTTGAGTATATCGATAACGCCGGATCATCCGCGCTTAAAAAGTACGCCGTTGCGGCGCAGACTCATGTCGAAGGCCGAGTTCATCAGACATTTCTCTGGAATGGTGCAGGAAGGACTGGTCGCTTTTCTGGAAAAGGATTACAACCCCACAACATCAGACGAGATGTCTATTCGGATAACGATGCTGCGGCGTTCATCGCCGATATCCGAGAAGGATTTAAATTAAAGAAGCCGGCCGAGACGATGGCCCGCCTATTACGTGCCATGATATACCACCCTGACGGCCTCTACTGGGTTGACTGGAGCAGCATTGAGGGCCGTGTAGCGCCGTGGCTGGCTAATGACTCGGATGGTGAGCGCAAGCTCGACATCTTCAAGCGGAACCTTGATGTGTATAAGGTGACAGCCGGGAGGATGTTTCACCCTCAGGGCTACTACGGGTCGACCGGTGACACCGACGCTGTCGACAAAGACCAACGGCAAGCCGGTAAGATCGCGGAGTTGAGCCTCCAGTTTGGTGGATCACACAACGCGCTGATCAGCATGGGTAAGAATTTTGGAGTGCAGTTCACGGAGGAAGAGGGCCGTGAACACGTCATCAACTGGCGCCGCACAAACCCTTGGGCCGAAAGAATCTGGTTCGCCTACGACGACGCCATCAATCGCGCTGTGCGTACAGCAGGTGTGTCGATTGAAGTGGGGCGTGTCACGTTCCAGAGTGACGGACAGAACTTCCTCTGGTGCCGCCTCCCGTCTGGCCGGCTGCTGTCCTATCCAAAGCCCTACTTAGACCACTACGACACGCCGTGGGGTGAGGAGCGTTATGGCCCCACTTTCCAGACCCACTTCAAGCCGGCAGCGCATGAGCCGCCGATACGCCGGCATCTGCGCGGCGCGCTGGTGTTTCAGAATACGGTGCAAGCTGTCGCGGCTGACTTGTTACGTGAGGCGCTGGTCTATGCGCACGACGCCGAACTTAACATCATCGGCCACGTCCATGATGAGATCATCGGCATCGGCACGCCAGACGATGGCGCGGTGTTGAATGGGATCATGTTGGAGGAGCCTGAGTGGGCGCCCGGTCTGCCAATTGCGACAGGCGGCGTGTCACATGGAACGAGGTATGGAAAATGATTGAGTTTATAGGGGGTGTAGCCGTGGGTATGTTCGCAGCTTACGTTTTGGTCTTAATGTTTCAGGCGTGGAGCGGGAAATGAAACCAGCTTTCATAAAAAATGACGGTGACAAGCTGCCGCTCGATCTGATCACACCTGAGATGATCAACGCGCTCGGTGGCGCGCTCAAGTTTGGTGCGGATAAGTACGCGCCGCGCAACTGGGAGCAGGGGGCTGAGTGGGGTCGCTACTACGCAGCCCTACAGCGTCACCTGTGGGCGTTCTGGAGCGGCAAGGAGGTCGACGAGGAGTCGGGCCTGCCGACGCTCCACCACGCCGCCTGCTGCCTTATGTTCTTAATTACCTACGTCGAGCGCGGTATCGGTGAGGACAACCGGAAGCCTGGGAAGGGTTAACTACACAACTCATCCCATTGCTCGTTGTGGGTCAACAGCGCTAACGCCGTATCGTCGGTGAGCGTGTCACCCTCACTGATGTGGATGGGTTCTACCCACGCGCACTCACTTACGGCTCCACTTGTCGCGCAACTTGATAAGAGCGCCACCAGACCGCCGCACACGACGGCGAACGCCGCGAGCCGCATCGGCTTCATCAAGCGCGCGCTCTGCCGCAGCCAGTTTGGCCGAACGGGAGCCAAATACGTATGCTCCGACGAGTGGCACCAGACCAAGGACAGCTTTAAGTAGAGACGCGACAGCGGTGAAAGCATTCACCTACTCCGCCGCTTTCTCTTTCACACCAACCGCGACAGCACCCAGGGCTGCGGCAATGCCGATGAGGATTTCACCGAGGGCGCCCTCGTCAATGTTGAAGCCAACTAAACCCAAACCAGCAGCAACTACGCCAATAGTTGATGGCTCTTTTAGGCGAGCCAATACCCATTTTATCATATTCATCACTTCTTCTTTCTTAAAAATGTGAGAAAATCCGCCGCCAACTCCATGTCTTGAAAGCACTGCACCATTTGTGAGTCCGGTTTTGCCGGGTCGATGATCGCGGTGATCGAATGGCCTGATTTCTGGGTGTCATGTCCCAATTGAACCCCATAGCTGTCTATATCCTTGTAACCTTTAGCACGTACCAGCCAATAAGTAAAATCACGCTCCGCGTTCTCCTCATTGAACATGGCCGCGTTATGTTTATGCCCACAGGCGTAGATGTGCGCCTGGTCTTTCATCTTCGCGGCTTTCATCGCGCCGTGTAGGCTGTTCCATTGAGAGTGGCCGGGGAAGTCGTGGCTCATCCACACCCTACAGCGGCGCTTATTGGGGAACACCAACCCGAACCGCGCCTGCCACGCCGCCATCTCCATGCCGGGGAATTTCTCTTTACGCTCGGTGACGACCTCACCGTTCATGGCGCGGAGGATGGCCTCGCCGTCATTCCAGAGATCATGGTTGCCGAGTATCCACGCTAACCAAGTGACACCGCTGTTGGAGAGCAGCCAGTTGGCGAGGAGGCGCGCCGTCTCTTGAGAACTGTCCTGATCTGCAAACAACCGCCCAAGCCGGCCGACCCAATTGTTAGTTGTGTCGCCGCAATTGACTCCGAACAACGCCTCCGTCCGTGCATGGATTTCGCAATGGTGCATCAACATCGGGGTATTGCAGCCGTTGTCATCAATGTGGGGGTCGCCAAAAAACGACACCCCTATTGGCCCGTCGACGTTGATTTTAATATCGTACCACTTACGGGCGGAGTAGCCGTGCTCCAGCTTCTCATATCTTTTACACTGCCACGCCAATATCTCTTCGGCGGACGGGTTGGTGTTGGGGAATTGAGGGAACTCTACATCCGATGTAGGAGGCGAATCCTCCGTTAAAGAACGCGCGTGTTTTAAGTTGTAGTTAAATGTCTGGCGCGGCACACCCATAGCACGCGCCGCTTGCGCGGCATTGCCGTCTGAGGCGGATAAGGCGTCAAGGTAGTTTGTGAGGTCTGCATCAGTCTTTCGAGCCACTACAAACCCATCTCAGAAGGTGAAGGAAAATAGGGCGAAGCGCCATTTTTATGAAGTTCAAAAAACCCATCGTAGCGAAGGATTCCAAATTGATAGAAGATTGGGGCGAGGAACTTGTAAGGCACGACAGCGCCAACCACAACGCAGCGGTCGGCGTCGAGAAAATACACCCCGTAGCTTTGGCGGTCAGGAGCTGTCGCTATCTGGACGTAGCGCGCTGCGAGAATATAAAGCGGAGGCGCGCCCGACTGCGCGGCCAACCATTGGGCTTCTCTTTGTAGAGTGATCTCCAACTCCGAGTCCAACACTAATTGATTGGCCGCTGGGCGGTAGAGGTTGTGATGCTCAGACAACGCGCGCTCGCCACTAATACACTGCTGGCCGGGGGAGGCGGCTGAGATGAGTGTGGCGAAGGTGAGTTCAAGTAACACGTCTACCTCACTGCCCTTTTACTTTCCGTGCCGAAAGAATATTTGCACTCAGGCTCTTGGTATTTCTGAGCAGTTGTCCACCACTTCCCTGTTGTGCTGTTTTCGTACACCCGCAACGTCACACCCTGGATAAGCCCTTGCCACAGAAACTCAAGCTGATGGTGATCACGCATATGCATAATCATCTCAGCGTTGGAGCCACACATAGGATGGCTAGTTGACACTCGGTCTTCACCAGCGAGAGCCGCTGCTGGTAATAAATAGACTAAAAGTGCTACGGTAAGTTTCACAACCTAACCCTCACTTTTTCGTGTGGCCGTTTAAACGGTCTCGAAGGGCGATAAAACGCTCGTCCAACCTATCTCTAGCCGTATCGTGCTTAGAAAGTAAACTCTCGTTTGCTTCCCACAGCTTGGTAATATTTTTCTCGGCTTGGTCTAACTGCGCCACGAGTTTGACCGTGGTTCTACTCCAACCAGCGGCCTCTTTTTCGAGGCGATCCAAGTCTTTACGCGCGCCCACCATGTCCTGATAGGTCTGGTCTGATCGACCCTTCACCTTGACAATGGCGATCAACCCAGTCACCCCCAGCGCCACCACAGGGAGTGCGGTCGATATCAGTAGGTCTAAGTCCATCTTAGCGCCATGAAAGCCCAAAGTTCAGGCGATACGTGTGACGCGCCAATCGCTATGTAAAAATGGAGAAGCATCTATCGTTGCCCCGCAGCTAAAATGTTTAGCATGGGAGACAGGTGCCCCGAAAATCTCCGCCACGCTTCGGACGATCCCCTATACATAGGTCGCTTTACTTGACTAGCCGAGGCGCTGGCCACTGTTAATCCGTTCTTGTGGAAGTCCAGGCACCGAGAGCGCCAGGGGAGGCCGACATATTCAAGCATACGTCGGGTTTCACTCTCTTGGTTCTCTGTTAGAAATTCATAATCGATTTGATATATAGGGAACCGCTCTGCCCAGAACCGCATAAGGTCTTTATGAAGGTTGTAAAAATGGGCGATGCTTTCCTGGTCAAAACTATACTCATGCCCGCGCTCAAAATTCGCCGTGTAGTTAGAAAAACAAGTCGCCCTTGCGTCCCTGTTCAGATAAATAATCTTTGCCTCTGGCATCGCGCTGAGAATAAACCCTATCCACCTGAAGTTCAGCGGCATCTTGTCGAGAACGTACCTCTTTCCGTTGGACGGGAGTGCCTTGAGATAAGCGCACCTCAATTCTTTTAATTCACTTAGGCCAAAACCCTTTCCCATGTCGGAGATACAATCCCACAACAAAGTCAATTCCCCTGCGGTATGAACTTCGGGATGACTTGCTAGGATCTGCTCGACCAAAGTTGTACCTGATCGTGGCATACCTAAAACAAAAATAGGGGCAACATCCATCTCTTCGTCAACAACTGGGAAACCATCTTTGAAAGCGTGTTTTATCCGCCCAAATGCAGCTTCGTCGTCGCCTATATCAAAGGGGAGGTGCGCCCTTCGATCCCTGTTCGCTGTTTCTATTTCAAGAATATTCATAGCGACAACACCGAATTAAATTCTTCGACGCCGAATACTTTTTCGCAAGCGTGACAGTCCCAACAACGGTTTTTACACTTAGACAAAACCTTGCTGAGACCCTGCCCCTTCTTTGTGTTCCAGATCGATGATATATCTTCGGCGCTGTGTTGCTGGGCCTGTGCTAAATTTGTCCAGCCTTGCGGTGCCCATCGATCCACTAAATATGGTGAAAGACTTTTCTCATATATCTCTTGAAATGAATCTGCATACTCAAAAGCGTCAAGTAATTTGCCACTTTCCAAGTCGATTTTTCTGTTTCCCTTTTCGATGCCGGACCAGCACATTCGGCCATCGGGATCGATCCCTTGTGATTGCCCCAACCGTCCGCTGAATTTAAAAACATCTACATTTTCAGAAAATTCATCGACAATTTCTTTGGTAGCCATCGAGATATTAACGCCCAGCCTGGGCAGTTGCTCGGTATATGGGGTTCGCCAGCGCACGCAGGTCGTCGGAAAAGTCTGCCAATAATTTGATTCTGATTGCTGCAATGGTGCTTGCCACATATCATGCTCTTGCTTGAAAGGGCAGCTCGGCATACAGGACTCAGACGCTAATAGCGATGTTTCAACCTGTAGCTTTTTCGTCTCTTGGCGGATTTCTTTCAATAAATCGATATCTCTATTCAAAGAGCGATCCAATAATATTGTCGTGTACCCCAGAGCTGCGTAGTCGTACACCTCTTGAGTAGATTTAACCAAATGATTGACGGTGTTTTTCCAATTCATATCTGGGAATGCTTCTTGCAAAGCCCCAGTCCTCATCAGATGAGTCGAGCTAATTGTGCAAACCCTCAGACCCCGCTCATAATATCCCCGTATAAATTCTAGCATCTCATTTATGACGTTCGCGTCAGACGCCAATTCCTTGCCCATATCCAGGGTATTTAGGGTGAGAGAAATTTCTGTCCCGAACTCATCTTGGATTTTGAAGAGGTTATCTAATTGGGCTGGAGAAGGCATCACGCCCATTACGTCTCCATACTTTTTCTTCTCCCCCTCATACTCATAATGAAATTCCCCGCCGAAAAATATGTCGCGAATCTCGTCCTTGTATTCTTTGGCTGAGTTTTTAAACAAGCGATAGAAAATGTCGTCGTCGGAATAGTTGTCCCAATGTGGTATCGAAAATTTTCGGGTAAAATCCGGCACGACTATTCTGAGGTAAGTATTCTGTCGCGATCACCAGGGTCAACAATATCCACGCGAGGAGTCTCAGCCTTCACCGCCGTTATGTGATCAACATACACTGTCGTCCCATCTCGCATGTCTCGATAAATGGCATCGAGCTGATCGCCGATTGGACCGTAACCCAAGACTCTACTGTTAGCCATTGTGGCACGCTGCCCGCCGGGCGATGCCAACCAAGCGATTGCAGGATTGGTCACCGTGTTGTCATCTGGATTGTATTGCCACCCCTGCTTCACAGCATCGTTTTCGACAGAATGCCATGCCAGTGCCGAGTGTACTTCAAAGGTAGAGGCGGCTACCTGCTCCACTGTATTCGTTGCAACCGTTACTAAAATCTGAGGCATTATAAACTCCTATTCGTATTCCCAAACGATGACGACCCCGGTCGTCACGTTAGTACCTTGAGTGTAGCCGTTGTAAACGCCCATACCGCCAGCGCCATAAGCTACATGGCTGTGCAAGAAGGCGGTTGTAGTAGTCGCCGATCCCGGCGAACCTCCACCAAAATAGCTGCTACCCCCCGAAGCACTCATACTGGTTGTCGCCCTGGCTCCGCCGCCGCCGATGATATTTAAATCACCACCAGAACCCACGCCCCCATAGCCACCATGATCAGCGCTGGACCCACTTTTGTTGCTGCCGCTGTGATAGCCACCAGTTGCTGAAAGGTGGGTGCCAAAGGAAGATGTTGACCCGCTAGTTCCAGCCGGACCGACGGTTACAGTCACACTACTAATGGCAGATACATCAATAAACTTCTCAGAGTACCCACCAGCACCACCACCAAATTGTGTGTTGTTTCCATGCGCCCCACTACCAACCAACTGGACTCGGACGCTACCGATATCGGTAGGTTTCGTCCAAGTCCCACTACTAGTAAAGACTTGGACTGATGCCAGCCCACCCCCGCCAGCAGCGGCTTGAAATGTAGGCGCAACACCAGCGCCGTTCGACGTTAGTACGTGAGTAGCTGTTCCAACAGCCACTGTCGTTGCAGATGCATCAGCGGCCCAGGTAATCAGCTCGCCATCGGTCCCTGCACGCAGAGCAGAGACAGGGACGCCGGCGGTTCCGCCGACTTTGAATCCTGTTTCGAGCGAAGGGACGCCGGTTCCAGCCCCCTGAATTGTCAGATCGCCGTCCGTCGTTTTCGATTCTATTACGTCAGTTTTTAATGTTGAAGTCATTGTACCGGCTCCTCTGGCCACGTTGGATTTGCGGGATCAGCAGTTTTCGCTGGTAGGTCGCGGAGTGCTTGGCGGTGACTAGTCCAAGCGGTTTTTGTGTCCGCTGCCATAGCATCCCAGCGGTCAGGGAGAACCATTATGTCACTCGCCTGCAACCGATTATTTCTCTCGATGCGCAGCAATTCCATATCGTCATTATGCTTATCTCTGTCAAAGGCGACTTGATCGAAACTGATTGTCTTATTAGCTACATCCACGGGCCAGTGGTGCGTAATTTGAAAACACATCTCCCCGTTAACCGCCGTCGCAGCATTATCGACTACAAAAGCGTCTTCATATCCAGGCATCTGATGTAACTCTACAATCCTCGCGTCTGCCGCGTCACGGGTCTCAAACACATCACATTTACAAATGAAACCATTTTCATCGACTTTATTAACTGTTGTAAAACCTGTCATTAGTATAGTCCCTTATGTATGTTTGAGTCCCCATACTGTAAAACGTCCTGTGACGATGTTGCCTGTTTCCATTAATATTTGAACTCTGTCTACGGTGATAACTCCGTTTCGTGCGCCGTGCCAATGACCACCAGTGAAATCAGCGCTGGTGGCATCCAACACAGACGACCCGTGCGCGTAAAACATACCGACGCCATCCATCCCCCCGGCGAAATACCCATTCACTACAGCATGATCGCCGGTGGTTGTATTAATCGAAAGGGCCATGTGAATGTGCGCCCGAGCCGCGTGAGTCTGGGCACCATAGGATGTACTTGCGTCAGTTACTTTACTACAGTGGTAGCCGTAATCCGAAGCGCCGGAATCGAAACCTGAACTATCACCACATCTTAGCACCACGGGCGCACCGGCAGACGACACCGTTAAGTTTGTACAGGAAAACGCATATACGTCATAGGTCGTGTCGATCCCTGTTATGTCCAGAGATGCGCTGGTTGAGGCGGTTTGTGATCCAATTAGTGTCCAAGCACCGCCGCTAGGAATTGCCGCCGCCGCACTTGTCCATGCCGATCCATTCGAGGTCAGGACGTTACCAGATGTGCCGGGAGTTGCTGCAAAGGTCAGGTTGGCGCTGCCGTCTGTGGTAGCAATCTGTCCCGCCGCTCCATCTACGTCAGGCACCAGAAGCGCGGCATCGCCCAGCGCAACCTTGCCGGTGCCCTTGCCCTGGAGCTGGAGTGCCGTATTTGTACCCGTGGTGGCAATGATGGCATCAGCTTCAACTCTACTCATAATTTTCTATTCCTCATATGATCGTCACGTTACCGGCCACGGTAAGCGTGACCCCGCTGGCTATGGTTAACGGGCCAGTAGCACTCGCATTTTCTGCGGCTAAAATTTCTGTCGAAGTGTTTAATTCAGCTTCATTGATGCGGAAAATGTCACCAGCACTTGATCCAACTGTTCCGTTGTCGCCCTTAAAATATCCAGCACCGCCTCCTATTGATCCCCAGGCGGGGCTTGCACCGGAGTAGCCCTCAAACTCATTGGTGGTGCTGTTGTACCTAAACATCCCCACGGCGGCGGAGCCGTCGCGTTGTGCAGTTGTGCCTGTTGGTACATTCGCACTACCGGTCGCGCTTGTGCGCGGCGTGAGGCCAGTGCCGGAAAGAGCAATCGTACCGCTGGTTGTGATCGGTGAGCCAGATAGAATGCTCACGCCATCAGCACCAGTGACAGCCACAGATGTCACCTGTGAGGTGGCAACCGTATCCGCCCAACTCGATCCGTTATAAAATCGCAGCACGTTGGATGTCGTGTTGTAGTGTAAATCGCCCTCATCGAGGCTACTTACGGGATCACTCGATGCTACTCGATAGCGCTCGGCAAACGAGTTAACGCCAGCGATGTTGGTTGCTACGGTCGCCATCGCGGTCACATTTGCGCCGGTGCCGAGCACGTTCATATCGGTCACGACATCGGCGGTGCCGAGCACGTTCATATCAGTTACGACATCTGCCGTGGCCAGGGTGTTCATGTCCGTTACGATATCGGCGGTGCCGAGGGTGTTCATATCAGTGATGACGCCGGATACGCCGAGCAAACCCATCGCGGTTACATTTGCACTTGTGCCCAGAAGGTCCATGTCTGTGACAATAGCGGCAGTACCAAGAGTGTTCATGTCCGCTACAACATCGGAGGTAGCTAGGACGTTCATATCAGTTACGACATCAGCCGTACCTAAAATATTCATGTCGTTCACGACATCGGCGGTGCCCAGGATGCTCATGTCCGTAAGGACGGCGGCCGCAGAAAGCGCGCTCATGGCAGTTACATTTGCACTGGTTCCTAACAGCCCCATGGCCGTTACGTTTGCGCTTGTGCCCAGCAAATCCATGTCGGTCACGATTGCAGACGTGCCAAGCGTGTTCATGTCAGCGACGGCGTCCGACGTGCCTAGCCTACCAATTTCGGTCGCCTTGGCAGCAACCGCGCCAATGTCAGTTGCGTCGGCAGCGACCGCCGTCACATCTGAAGATATACCAGCGACGGTGGTGACGTTAGCAGAAATACCGGCAACGGTGGATATATCACCTGGAATTGTACCGAGAGTAGCAAGGCCAGATGTAGCAATGGTTGTTTCAGGGTTGCCGGCAGAGTCGAACGCCAACACCTTAGAGGCCCGTGTTATTTTCGCGGGAATCACGGCAATGTCAACGGTATCGCCGTCTGGCTGGCGCAGACTGCGATCAACCTGTGAATTGGTTTGTTGCGCCAACATGGTCAGGATATCGAACTGTTTCTCGACCAACTCGGATGGCATATTATCGTTCTCGACAAGGTCAAGTCCTTGCGTGAACTGCTCTACGCGAGAGATCAGCAGTGTCTGACCGGACGCAGGCGCTGAACTCATCGTGACAGTGCCACCAGCAGCCACACCCGCGCCCACTATAGTATAATGGGTCGTGATGGTCTGCACCGTCTCCACGCCGGTGCTGTCCACTGTCAGCGTAACCACGAGATCAGCGTTATCAAAGAACAAATAAGGAAAGCTGAACGCCGTGGCAGAGCCGTCACCGGCAGTGCTGACTCGTGTGGTAGTCGTACTAAAAGTCATAATATTACATCCTCTGTGCTATTATTAACACAAATACCGGCTAATTATCCAGTGCGTTGTCGATTGCGAAGCCAGAGTAACCACCCGACATCATCAACGCCTCTCGTAAATCCTCGAAGTCGTTGGCCTCGGTGAGCTTGGCGAGTCCACGTATCTCGTTGACGATAGTCTTCACCGGAACACCTGACGCGGCACTGAGACCTGACAGAGCCAGGTCCATCGCGCGGCCACCTTCGAGGATGTCCTCGAACATGATGCCATCCTCTTCGATCTCGGCGATGGCGCGCAGCAGGTCTTCTGTGAACTCGAGTGGGTGCCGACCTTCCATATTAACGAGGTCGTCTTCGCCGCCCGACAGCAGCCGCACCATACCATCAATCACATCACCGAACACGAAAATACCGTTGGCGGTGCCTAAGAGTGAGGCGCGCAGTTGGTCTTCCTCATCAAATGTGAAACCGTTGGCGATGATCTGAATCAGGTTGGGTATAACTAGATGGAGAATAATTATACGCTTCGCGAATTGTTTGCGCGTTATTCGCCCAGCTTTACGGTCAAGTATCGCGTTATACTCAGCGCGGGTCAGCGCGTTGGCTGACGACATGAACTGACCCAGCACGCGGATCAGACCACTTGAGCGTTGCAGCGCTGAGAACTGATCGATGTCGGTTGACTGCTGTGTGGCAGCAGTCATCTCGCCGAACTCTTGCAGTGCCTGCGCCTCGGAAATACCTGCCTTCATCCGTGCATGAACGAAGGCATAGCCACCCACCGCGATGGCGCCCTTATCACCCAACCGAATCGGCAGCATGAGGATGCGCGCCAGCGTCGGGCGCTTACCTACCACGTTCAGCCAACTCTTATCGGCGAACACCGCCTGATAGTCTTGATCGATGTTATCACCACGGTTGCGGAATAGTTCACTTCTGTTAAGCACCGTAAGGGCCGCTCGGGGATGCGTTGCGAAATACGCTATCCCGGCGATAAAATCCTTGGTCGGTACGTTCTGCGCGAACGCTGCAAACGAGGCGAGCTGCTTCAACCCGATCTGGGGTTTGGCGCCGAGCTGTGCGAACGAGAAGTTCCGCATCAAGGTAACGAACATCTTCTCAATGGCGAGTGAAGTGTCAGTGCTACGCTTGGCAAAATAGTCGAGGTCTTTCTGTAACTCGCTCACCATACTCGCTGATGAGGTTTCACGTATCAGCTTCTGCATTGACGGGTCACTAAACACCGCGTCGAGCATCTGTATCTTCTCGGCGAAGGCGATGAAGTATTCCATCTCCGCGATGTGCGTGTGCAGCACCTGGAAATCACTCTGAACCTTGATCTCACGGATACTTGGCGTGCGGCTCTTTAGGCTACCGGGCGCTATGCTACCGCGATACTGGATGCTCTGCAAAAACTCGTCCATCGCACCGTCAGCGATCTCACGCCGAATCGGGCTGTAGTTCTCGATCTTAGGCAGCGGAATGCCATAGACGCGCTCATACACTGCTGCAATGCGGTCATAATACTCGTTGTAGAACTCCACCTGCGCGTCGATCAGCCGGTGATCTTCTTCCAAGAGCGTCTGCTCGATGGCGTGGATGATCTCGTCGGTGTACATGTTACCACCGTCCTCGTTCATCATACTCTTCTTGAGCGCGGGGTCGCGCAGCTCCATGATGCGCTTGCGCGCCTGGGCGCGGGTCTTTACGTCCACGAGTTTCCACTCACGGTTGGCGTGTTTCATCCTGGGGAGGTTGAGCATATCCCCCTCACTGCGTTGTAGGTAGCGGATCAGCGTGCGCTCTGACGCTGTGTTGATTGCGGCCATCGCTAACTCGGTGAAGCGCTTCATCGACTGGCGGCGCCCACGGTCATGCACTCGGCTCTCATTAAACAGACCCAGCTTACTGATCATACCGTCTACGGCCTTGAGATCAGACGACGCCATGATGAAACGGAGTTTCGTACCCCACGCGCCACTCAATCCGATGAATCCTTTTATCTGTAAATACTGCTTGAACTCGCGCCAACGCCGTTGACGATCTGTCTTATCTTTGACCGGTCCGATCAACTTTCGCAGCGCTTCTCGAGTGCGGTCGGCCTCTTCAGCTTTCCGCATCAGCCCGCGCTTCTTGATGGCCTTACCCAGCTCGACGCCGCCGGCGAGAGACGCCACCAGAGACTCCAGTTGATCGATGTCCATCACCTTCTCGTCGGCCTTGCGGCCCTCGTCCAGCTTTGCCAACAGGACGTTACTTTCCAGCGCTTCAAGCGCTGTTGGCATGTCACGAGAACCTCGGCCGGCGAGCTGTTCGAGCCGCACCAGCGCCTGCTCTTCGGTCATACGAATAGCTTTGCGCGCCACGTTCATAATCTTCTGGACGCCGACGCCAACCTTACCGACTGTGCCTTTAACCTGGGTCTTCTTACCCAAGATGTCGTGCAACTTCTTCGTAGCCGTATCACGCCGCTGCTTGGTCTCCAGCTTATTGATCCGGTTCATAATCTTGGGGATGGCGCGTGTGAGCTGTTCGGCCGTCTGGATGTTCTTGATGGTCTTGATGAACTTCGCCTTGTTCTCGGTCGACAAGTTCGATGCATCGAGCGCTGCAATCACAACCTCCTGTGCTGCCTTCACGTTGCGCTTGGCTATCGTCACACCTTTACGGAACCCTTGCTCCAGGGCGCGTGTCTGCGCCTTACGCTGGCGCGCCTGTTCCTTGAGCAGCTCCGTGCCTTTCAGCGTGATGTTCTCTTCCGCCGCAAGGCGCGCCTCGTTACGCGTCTGCGCCTCACCTTCAGGTGTAAGTAGACCACCGCGTTCCTCATCGAGCTTCTCACGCTTCTTGAGTAAGGTGGCGAGACGGTTACTGAGACGCTTGAACGGTTTACCCGCTTTCTCGTTGGTGTTGATGGAGTCGAGCAACTGATCCGCGAGGGCGTCCATGTCACCGATCTCTTTGTCGATGGCCTTGATGCGCCCGCGCCTGATCTTCTTGAGCGTGGCGTCTTCCTCTTTGCGCGCTTTCTTCTGTGCTTTCGCCTGCTGCTCTTGAAAGAACTCCGACCGGCGGAAGCTCTCAGCCACCAGCAGTTCTGCTGTGGCGGCGCTCATGCGCCCCTCTGGTGACACGTCGACACCGATGTCCTCCAGCACGGAGAACTCTTCAGGTGACAAGTCGTATACGTCGTATGTCTTCAGGTCTTGGGATATCTGTGCCGCCTTGACCTTACCCGCGATGGAGTCGATCTGCTCGCGCGGTTGCTCGGTGGCGCGTTGTTGTTTCGTGTCAGCGACCTTCTTCTTCTCTGAGCGTTGCTCGACCACATCACCCACGAAGCTGGGGGTGGACATCAACGGCGATAACGGCGCCATAGCGAGCATAGATTGGCGCATCGCTTCAGCAGTGTCATTCAGGCGCTGCTCAACAGGTGTAGTGAC